>Ga0209404_10000752_pt1 | contig 24720 bp, 18 predicted proteins | sample TroAtlMetagenome_2_FD_187447 | JGI IMG/M metagenome (GOLD analysis project Ga0209404, IMG submission 187447) | Marine eukaryotic phytoplankton communities from Atlantic Ocean - Tropical Atlantic ANT8 Metagenome (SPAdes) (version 2) | ecosystem: Environmental > Aquatic > Marine > Oceanic...
TCTTTTAAGAACTCCTTTACCTACTGTTTTAGCCATGGCTTTAGCACCACCTTTAACTGCATCATCTGCTGTTGAAGCAGCGCCGCCTGCACCTCCTTTTACATTTGGTTTGGGTTTAGGTTTAGGGTCAACTTTAGGTGCAAATAACTTAGGGAACATTTTTGCAAGGCCTGCTTTCAAACTTGAGAATATACTCCCTATTTTCTTAACAACTATTTCACCAGCCTTTGCGAGACCAGCGAATGGTGCTTCTGCCCAACCATCGATTTTGTCTTTGAGATATAAGAAAGCTCCGCCAAGTGCTATTATTGGCATTAAGAATTTTAATAAATGCATCATAAACTTCTTCGCTTCATTCAGCTTCTGAATAGCAAAGATTTTCATATCGTTTTTCTTTCTTTGGAGAAATTCGTTCTTAATGAATTTATTAACAAATTTTTGTTTCCTGTCTTGCATTTTCTTCCAGAAAGACAACTTAGTTTTTTCGGTTTTATTATCGCCACCTTTTCCGGATTTGCGTTTTTTGATGGCATGAACATCATTTCGAATCGGTGTAAGCATCTTAACTTGAAATTCTTTCGAAGAGTTCAATTGTCTTTGGATTCCCTGTAAGAGATTTTCCATTTTCTTGGTGCTGATGCCACCACTACCTTCTGAACTTCCGTCTTCTTCGTCTCCACCTTCTCCGCCACCTTCTTCATCCTTTGGCTTAAAGAGTTTGCCGAAAGTTAGTTTATTGCCAATGGTTCTAGCTTTATCTCCTAATTTCTTAGAGGTTGCTTGTCTTTTTTCTCTGGCTTCTTCTTGGGTTCCAAATATTTTATTGGCTATGCCGCCTTCTTTACCATCAGCTGGAACCATACTTCTTATAGCTCTAAAGAGGTATCTAATTGCTTTGCCAACTGCGAAAAAAGCGGCCACAATCATTTGTATACCACCTTTGAATATATTCCAAATACCAATCGCTTTATAAATGACATTTTTGAAAGCATTCATAGCTGGACCCAATGCACCAACACCATTTGTGAGTTCTTTTAAACCACCACTAAAATTCTTGGTACCTACTGTCCACAAATCCATGCCCTTAACTTGAGCTTCAGTATATTCTTCTAGGTGTTTCTTTGAGAACATTTTTTCAAGGGGTTTAGTAAACGCAGATGAAGCTTCTTTAAGACCCTTCCAGAATCCTGATTTTTCCTTTTCTGATGCATCATTGTTATTTTTCTGGTTGTCAATGACTTTTCCTATACCGCTCTCGAATTTTTTCGAGAGGCCGTGCATCTCGTCTTGAGCTCTAAAGGTGTTTGTATCAACATTCCTAGACCATTTATTGGTCTCTGTTTGTTGATAAAGGGTATCTTTGAGATAACCTATAGTTTTCTCGTCACGCTTGTTTGGATTTGGAAGTGTAGCCATGCTATCTATTTATCGCCAAACGCTTTTCCAGCTTCTGATATTCCAAATGCACCAAGTGTCACTACAACAAATGATGTATAGATTGTTTCAGATACTTTTAGGTCCATATCCCATACTAATGCTGTTATTAAGTCTGTTGCACCAAACAACATCATTAGAAAGAATGAAATGAATCCTATTATAGCCTTTTCGTTTAAGTCGTTTGAATCTAAGAACAAGTCTATAAACTTTCTCTTAGGTGGTTCTACGCCTTCTTTTAATTTTCTAGCATCATCTTTTAATGCTTTGATTACATCTTCTTGGTCATCGAGTTTGTCCAAGAGAGCCATGTATTTCTCCAAATCAATTTCGACTTCATTTCTGTCATCTCTATCATCGTAGTCTCTATCTCTATCTCTAGCCATTAGTTTCTCCTGTTGGCAGCTGCTTTCTGCCTCTCTTTTTCTTCTTCAAGATATTGCATTAATAAGTTAATGTATATATCCCTTTCCCATGGAATCATGCTTTCTAATTCAGTCAGCGAATACTTGTGATGTTGCATCATTTGAAAGTTTGTTTGGTAATAGTTAACCAAACTATCATGCGAAAGGGTTACTAAAAAAAACTTTGTAAACCTTGGAGTATATTATTAGATACTTCTCCACATTTATCACATTTGTATTCTACCTCTTCTTTCAAAGAAGGCATTGATTCAAAATACTCACTAATCTTTTCGAATTGTGGAACAGTAAGATTTTCTATAAATTCATCTATTTCCGCATCTCTAAATTCTGACATTTCGTAAATATTTTCTTCATCATATATTCTAAGCATACAACCTCTAAGGATAGGTTTAATCATTTCGACTTCATCTAATCCTTCTACATTATATACTAGTTCGGAAGTTGGTGGTGATAATTCTATCATCAACTCTTCGCTAATTTGAATTTTATTGTCTAATACACTTGAGGTATCAACTGCAACTTTCGTTAGGTCCATGTCAACATAACCTACTCCGTCACACTCGTCTTTCATGCACATCAAAGGAACTTTGGCAGTTTCTCCAATTGACTTAGTTCTAATTTGTAAAAACAAATACTCTAAATCGACTAGAGGTAGTTTTGAACCATCTACCTTTCCTTCTGTTACCGCCTTAATCAAATTCATAATCGCATCAAAAATCGCAGCTGCATCTTCACTTTCTCTTGCAACTAACAGATGATTCTGTTCTTTTACAAGGAAAGGTCTATATTCCACTTTAAGTTTTGATATTGGTAGCTCGCATTTATACTGCGGAGCTTTCTGTATTGGTAAACCCATAATATAGTTTCTCCTAATTTATCCTATAATACCACCTAGTTCTGCTAGACGGTCATTGAATCTTTGAAGAGTGTTGTTTGTACCATTACCACCTTTTCTCATATTGGTAATACTTGCAATCGCATCAAAGAATCTTCTTCCTTTATTTATACCGCTTACAGGATTAGGATTCTCGTATCTGGATTCCCAAGTCCTAAAAGCGAATGTAGTTTCAAATTTCATTAATTCATCAGATGAGTCCGAATTTAGTTCCATTGGATTAAATGAAACTGGATATGCCTCATGAATTCTGTATACAAGTGAGTCTTTATCAGACCTTGTAATTTGTTTTACTATTATCTCACCCACATAGTTTTCGTAGTATTCGAACTGTGGATTAATTGAATTGCCTGCTCCAACATCACCCATTTTGGATAGGAGTGATTTATTCTCATCAGCAAGTTCGCCCATTTTACTTCTTAAGTCAGGATCATTTCTGACTGATTCTTGTAATTTCTTGTTCTCTGCTATTTGGGATCCAATTTTCTCGTGGTGTTGTGCTTCGGTTGAACGGCCCTGAAAGATTGCATTTTGCCATGCTTCAATAATAAATCTATCTGCAAATGTTGAATCACATAGAAATGTAAACGATACTTCTTGTCCATCCATTCCTAATTGATAAGGCAACTTTCTTGTTGGTCCATATTCAGACCAATCTGCTGTTTCTAACTGGCGACCAGGTAATGTTGCATTAACGCATCTCACTCCTTCTAAGTTTAACCCCAATTTAGGACAAAAGAATTGCACTTCAAATCTATTTGGTCTTGCACCTTGGTCAAATTGATATCTTAATCTGTCTATATTTAATCTATTATTTCTAGACTTTATCCTTCCTTCATCATCTATATCAGTGCTATACATATGAGATGGTGGATTAGCTAATGCGTGGGCCCTTTCTTCTTTACGAGCTTCTCTACGAGCTTGTCGTTTTTGTTTTCTTGTAATTGAATTTGCCACAGATGCATTGGCTTTAGTTCTTTCTTTTGCAGAAGCTTCACCAATATCTATCATTGCTGATTTTTTGAGTTTTTCTCCTACTAGAGCAGAACCAACTTTTGTTCCAGTTATTTCGTTAGCCATTTATTGTCTTTATACTTTCGGTATAAACCTCCCTTGCGTGTTTCTTTTGCCAGTCTGCAAGAGGTAACATTACCATTGTGTCCCAATGGTCAGGTGTAATCTCTAATGCACGACCCTCTATGTGTGTTGTTATATATCTTTTAAAACAAGGTTTAAAAAATCTCATTTTACTTAAACCTCTCAACATCTCGTATCTTATTCTTATATGTGGTTTCATATCCACTTCTCTAGTATCATCATCTAATCTTATGAATTTGTATAACTCATACAATAGTCTAACACGATATCTAGGCGGAATATAATGAAAGTTTAAACCAGTGAAACCTCCTTGATGTAAGTCTAATATCAAAACTACAGGAAATTTATCCCAATAAGGTAAATCCTTTTTAGTCTTTGCATCATAGAAGAAACAATACATTCTACCTTCAAGATACCTTCTGGCTTTCCTAAGACTGGTTTGTCTATAGAAAGATTCAGAAGTTAATCTCAGAGTCTTAACTCTTTGCTGGAACCATCTTAAACTTTCTAACGACCTCGCCTCTAATTCACTAGGGGTTTCTGCTTCTAATCGTTCTATTAAACTTTGTATAGACCCTCGGTTTTTTCTAAAAGAATAGTTTTCCATGCCTATTATTTATGTCAGAAAGTATATATTCTATAGTTTTCTTTTTCTATTGTCTCTACAGAATTGGGATAGAGCTCCAGCAGCGAGCTCAGGTCCGCTAGGCTAAGGGTATGGTTGTTTTTAGTCTCAATCGCTACACCTGATGCACCTTCTGTTCTAACATAAGGCATTACATCGTCTGCTCCGACTCCACGCAACACGGGAAGTTTATTATCGAACATAGATTTGATATCTTCTGTTGAATTAACAATAGTTGGTCTATCTTCTTGCATATGCATCTCTAATATCTTACCTTCGACACTTGCAATGAAGAATGTCTTGTCTTTTACTCTCATAAAGATGTTTTTCCACTCTTCAAATGTTAATGGAGTTCTATCAGAGAATGTTTCGTTGGTATCCCACATAACAATATCATCTTCTAATGTTTGTAAATACCATAATGCATATATTCGTGACATTCCTGGATGAATGAACATATGTTTGCCCTCAATTACGCCTTGAATAGTGGAATCTAGGCCAACAGTTCGATATTGGTCAATCAAATACATAATTTTACAACAATGATAGACTTTATTCTGGTTTTCCTTCATAGTTTCTTCGGAAAATGTGTTTTTATCGATGGTTGGGCCATCTATACCATCAAGTAGGGTTACGACATAATCGATTAATCTACCGTCATTATATCGAGTGTTGTTTTCTCCGATTAAATCTTTATCTACACAATCACCTAGATTGATAAGATATGGTTTAGACCTGTTCTCACATATCCAATTGAAGTATTCTTCTGCCTCAATTAGAGATTCCGGTGATTCAGATATATAAAAGTGTTTGAAGTCTTCGTATGGACTATTAGTTGTAAGCATTTATAAACTCCTCGACTCTTTTTAAGTCTTCTGGTGTATCTACTGATAGACCTTCATCGTCTACTTCGACCATTTTAACTTCATGTTCATTCTCTAAGTATCTTAACATCTCAACTGATTCAGATTTCTCATTTTCTCCTACTTTTAATTTAGGAAATAGTTCTAACATGTCTCTATCAAAGACATACAGACCCAATTGTTGTTTAAATGTTGTTAGTTCTTTCTGTTGATATGGTATCGCAAGTCTAGAATAGTATAATGCATCACCATTCATGTTCGTCACAACCTTAACTACATTCTTATCGTGTAGTTTGTATGAGTCATCTACATAGACATACGCATTGGTCACACCAATACCACTATCATGTTCTTCTATGAGTTTATCAATCGCATCTGGATTGATTAGAGGTTCATCTCCTTGAATGTTTACGAATACATCACCGTCTAGCAGCTCTAGTGCTTTCGCACATCGGTCTGTTCCACTTCGAACATCTTCTTCAATGACTATACATCGTATTTCATTCTTTGCACAATACTCATTGATTCGTTCATCGTCTGTAAGAACGACAACAGAGTCGATGTTCTCACAACAACATGCACGGTCATAAACTCTCTTTATCATTGGAACACCATTGATTGGTGCTAAGGGTTTTCCCTCGAATCTAGTCGAGTGCCATCTAGCAGGTATTAGACCTACAGTGAGATTACTTGTTCTATCTGGTCTACTGAGACTTCGCATTTCACTTTTCCATAACCATAGTTTGCGTGTATGAACTTTATGTTCGCTCTTTGAGCAGCCCAATGGTCTACATTCATGTCTCCTATGTAAACTGAATCAAATGGATCCGTATTACACATAGACATACAGTAGAGTAATTGGTCTGGCGCAGGTTTACCTCTTAGTCCTTGTTGAGGTGAACACACAAAATCGAATTTTGGCAAGTCTTTTATCATAGACTTAGTTCTATTTGCATGTTTAGAGGTAACAATCGCAATCTTATTACCATTCTCTTTTAATTTACTCAATGTTTCGATTACGCCAGGATATATAGTGATTAAATCTTGGTTGTCTAAAGATGCACCACCATAAGTATCATATATTTCTTGATGATTGTCTTCTATACCGATTGCACTAAGAATATCTTCGAATGGTTTACCAACATGTTCAAAATAGTTTGTAAAACTTGGTTCTAAACTGTGTGTTATCTTGCATCTGTTCCAAGATGCCTCCATGTTCTTTTTAGAATCAATTAAAACGCCGTCTAAATCAAACATATAGAGTTTGGGGAGTTCGTTCATTTTTTGGGTACTAAATGTTCCTCTGTTAAAATTCTAAAACCTAGTTTTCTCTCACTACAGAACTCTTCTGCGGCTTTAAATTTCGCTTGGTTTGTTATATAGGTTGTCACTTCGTTGATATATCTCTTGGTTCTTCTTTTGGGTTCTTTTGGTGGTGAAAGATACTTCTTAGGTTTAACTTCTATGATTTCACGAACAATCTTAGAGTTTTTGTCTTTGTATTTTATGTAAAAATCTGGAAAATATCTATGCACTCGTTTATCTATTGGTGATTTGTAAGGTATTATAACTTCTTCGCTGCCCCATTCAAGTATATTTGCGTTATTATCGCAATAAACCATGAATCTTCTTTCCCAAAGTGACCGATAATAGATTCTAGTAGGGTCACCTTTATATTTTTTATAGTTCTTTGGTTTGAACCTTCCACTGTATGACATAAATAACTATATTATAAAAGATTAACTTATAGGCTTATTTATATGGCATTCATAGACAAACTTCTAAACAAATTCAATAAGGCAAAACAGGCCATCAATAGTTTAAAGGGCATACAAAGTAAAATACAGTCAATTAACTACACCACTGCTATAGATGCTTTGGGTGAAGAAAAGAAAGCTGCTGAAGATATGTTGGACGCTAGAAGGAAGAGCTTAAAGGAATCAATTGGTTCAACTAATCAAGCAGGTAATTATACGAAGAAAGCGCCAGAAGTTGAGGGTGCTGATTTAGTATATCCAACATATGACAAATTAGCTAATTACCTTGTATTTAAGAGTAGAGCAAGAAGACAAAGAGGTGCTACAAAACATCCTGTTCATACAAACAGACAAGTAGCACTATATGTTCCTGATGCACTCATATCACAAGCATCTGTAACCTATCAAGCAGATGGAGTGAACGCAATATCTAGAGCTCTAAATGAAGTTGTTGAGGGTTTTAAAAAGGGTGACGGTATTAAAGCGGGTATGACACAAATAAACAAAATGTCAACTAAGTTCATGCAACAAGCCTTGAACACAATGACAGGCGGATTGACAAACCTGAAACAGGGTCGTGCTGTTAATCCAATGCAAGAACAAATGCTACAAGGTATTCCTTTTAGGTCATGGGACTTTACCTTTGACTTTTGGCCCAAATCAGTTGATGAAGCAACTAATGTAAAAGAGATTATTTATGTTTTTAGGTCTTCAATGTTACCAGATGCATATTCAGAATTAATGTCAGTCACAAATGAAGATGGAGAAATTACTATGGTTCATACTGATGATGTAAAGAAAGAAGACTCAAAAGGCTCAGATAAAGCGGAAGTAAACGCAAGTTATTTTAACTATCCAAATGTATTTGAAATCTGGTTTGAAGGTAATTTAGGAAGCAATATAGATGGTTTCTTACCTTGTGTATGCACAAACGCACAAGTAGACTATACAGGTGGTCAGAAGTTCTCAACATTTGCAGATGGTATGCCAGTTCATATTCAATTAACATTAAACTTCTTAGAGATTAAGACTATGACTCTTGGAAACTACGAAGCAATCAGACGAGGTGGATCCGGCGAACTACAAGACATGTCTCTGGTTGATAGACAGAGTCAGCAGGCAGAGAAAGACTACTTAAAGTCACTGCCGCCGCCACCACCTAAAGGATCCGGAGACTAACAATGGCAGATAAATTTTTCACTAACTTTCCAGAAATACAATATCAATTATCAGATGGTAAGATTGTTTATATAAAAGACTTCTTTCGTAAATCTAAAATAGAACAAGAAGCTTTAAACTCCATTGTTGAGTATAACTTGTATACTATACCAGATGGTGATAGACCAGATATCACTGCAACAAAAATATATGGTAATCCAGATTTACATTGGACATTCTTTTTAGTCAATGATATAGAAAACTATTATGATTGGCATAAAGACCAACAGACATTCGAGAGATACATAGAGAAAAAATATCCAGGACAATATGCAATCGCAAGTTCTTCAACAGACATTGTTGCATCAGGCACAACTAATAATAAGTTCTTACTTGGAGAAAAAGTCACAAGTGTATCATCAGAGGGAAGAGTTATAGAAGTTTGTCCAGAACACAATAGAATTGCAATTGAAGGCGGAAACTTTGTTGCATCTGAAGCTATAACAGGCAAGGTCTCCACAAAATCATTTACACCTACATCAGTTATAAATCATAAAGATGGTATTTCACATTATAAGAATGGAGATTTAAGAAGAAATCAGGCATCATCAGGTTACACATCAGTAAGTTTATATGATGATGAATTTGAAAAAAACGAGGCCAAGAGAAGAATTAAAATCATTTCACCTAATATCATTCACAATATAGTGAGAAGATTTGAAAAAGTAATGAAATCATGACAGTTAATGTTCAACAAGGTGAACTTGTTGTTGATGCACTAACAATAGTTAATCCAGAAATGGAATCTGTTGATATCACCGCATTGACATCTAATATCACAATCTTTGAAGCGATAGATAAACCATTTTTATCTGGTCGTATAACCATTGTTGATGGACTTGACCTTCTAAAGAACTTTAAAATAGTCGGTCAAGAATCACTCACAATCAAAATCAGACAAGCAGAAGGTAGAGGAGAATACTCTACACCAGATTTTTCTCTTGACAAAGTTTTTAGAGTTTATAGTGTGACCGATTTCCACAGAGTAAATCAGAATACTCAGACATATGTATTACATTTTATAGACCCTAAGTTCTTTACTTGTCAGAAGACAACAGTAAGTCAAACTCTTCGTGGTTCATACTCAGGTATGTTATTAAAAGTATTACAAGAACATGCTGGGTTTAAAAATCTACCTAAGGTTGGATACGATAAATGGGACGAATCAGAACCAGAATACAATCAGTTCATTATACCTAATTGGAACATAAATCGATTCATCAATTATGTTTGTAATAATGCAGAACTAAAAGGAAACAATACCTTTAAGAACAGTATGTTCTTTTATCAGACAATGAATGGTGAATTTAGATTTGATAGTTTTCAGAGTATGACAGCAAGAGAGTTTCCTCTGAGATTCTCTTATATGCCTAGAAACAATAAAGATACAGAGGACCAGGATATTAATGCAGAAGAGTCTGGTTTAAATACTCAAATCTTAGGCCTAAAAGTTCCACAAAGATTTAATACAATAAAGGGTTTAACAAGTGGTGCATATTCATCTAAAATGTTGACTTATGATCCTGTAAGAAAAGTTGAAGAAGAGAATGTGTATTCTATATCAAAAGTTTATGAAAGAGGAAATGATGAGGGTCATGTATCTAAACACCCTATGATAAGAACATCAGATATGGAAACTACATATAAAGCAGATGAGGTAATATCATCACAAGAGAGTCCAGAGGTTGCTGAAGAGTTTATTGATTTAGCACCAGACGCTTCATATGATTCCAAAATAACTTATAAAGTTAATATGACTAATGCTTTCTCAGATGAAGAGAAGTTGATTGATGCATCGGAAGGTAAATCTATCACACAACAAAAGGGACAAGAATATAGAGATACAGGTCACTTAGAGAGAGCTGCAATGTTATCTTTATTTGAACAAAGTCAAATTAGGGTTACAATACCATTTAGAAGTGACTTAACAGTCGGAACAATTATTCTTTTAGACATACCAACAGCTGAAAAGAAAACAGATTCTACGCCTGGTGATGAGATGATGGATGGAAGATACTTAATAGGTAAAATGACATATCGTATCGCTCCACTAGAAGGTAAGGGAACAATAACTATGCAAGCCATAAAAGAGAGTTATGGTGTAGACTTAAAAGAATATAATCCTAGAATGGGTGATACTGTTGGTCCGGAGGCACAATGATTTATTGTTATGGCATAGTAGAAGATAGAAACGATCCATTAAAGATTGGTCGTGTTAGAGTTCGTGTTCACGGTTATCATTCAGATGATAAAGGTAAGATAGCAACACCAGATTTACCTTGGTCGCATGTTGTTATGCCGGTGACGACAGCAGGTCTTGGTGGTTTTGGTAATCAACACTCTTTAGTAGAAGGCACAACAGTATTTGGTTTCTTTAGAGATGATGATATGCAAGAGTTTGTTGTCTTAGGTGTTCAACAAGGTATATCACAAAAAGGTTATTTCGAAACTATTACAGATGAACTTTTAGAGAGAAGTGTCGATAAAGGTTTTAATGATCCAAGAAGAAAAACACAAGCAGATTATTCAGGCACAAGTGATGGTTTAAATCCACCAAGTGCGCCTTCAAGACCAAATGAACTTACTGCATCATTAGATACAGCGCCTCAGGTAATTAAAGATACTGGTATAACATATGGTGGCGCAGGTTCAAAGAAAGAAGAATATACAGAAGATGATAAAGAATTACCATACTATCCTAAAGCAACAGATGCATCTGATTTATATATTCCTGCTGATGGAGATGCAACATACACCTCAAGAGATTTAAGTAAATTTTTTACAAAAGATGATGAGGGCAACAAGTATAAGACTACTATAAGTTATCTTGAACCTGCTAGCAGCAATCCGCTCATGAGCGATTATTCACCCGCTGTTAGAAAAGATAAAGAAGTTGATGGTGCAAAATCAAACGCAACACCAATGTATCCTTATAACAAGGCATTGTATACTGAGTCTGGTCACATAGTAGAACTAGATGACACTAGAGGCAATGAAAGAATATCAGTAGAACATAGAAGTGGAACTTTCTATGAGATAGATGCAGAAGGTAATCAGATTCATAGAGTAGTTAATGACAACTATACAGTTATATGTAAAGACAATGAAGTATATGTTGGTGGAAAGGTTAATGTTAGAGTATTGGGTGATGCAAAGATACATGCAACAGGAAAGGTAGACATTAAAGGATACAACGATGGTAAGATTGATGTATCTGGTAAACTAGAACTACTTGCAGGTGACGATATCGAAATCAAGTCTGGTAAGATAATTAAGTTAAGCGCTCAAGAAGTTAAGAATAACATCGGTTAAGGAATTATTTAATTATGGGAACAATGACACTTCAATTGGTTGATGCAGAAACCAACAAACTTAAAGACAGTGAAGTCGAACCTCTAAACGAAAGTATTGCAGATAAGTTCCCTTGTCCTGAGGGAGATATATTCTCATTACCAACAATTGCAGACATCACAAATGCGTTCAATGAAATAGCACAGCTGCCTGGTAAACTTGATGCTAAACTCCTAGAGATGAAAGCAGAAAGGGAAAAGGAGATTGCTGAATTACAAGAGAAATTAAAAAATCCAGATTTAACAAAAGAAGAAATAGCTGCGATTGAGGAACAAATTAAAGAGAAGGAATCTTACATTACAGAAGTGTTGGGTGAAGTAGAAGACGAGATTCTTGGAACAATAGAAGAGATTACAAAATTTGTAGAGAGTCTTGCTGATATTTTAGACCCATATTGGACAAAAGGTCAAACTCGTAATTGGCAAAAAGAAGCGAGAGATGCATTTGAAGAGTTATTAGCAGAATTTCACACATTTATTCCAACAAAGATTGCAGAGTTTGTTTCTAAATTAGTTCCTTTTGATTTTAATATAAATGTTTTGGGTCTACAGATTAATATTTTAAAATTAGTTACCTCTCCTTCTTATGGAAAAGAACTACAAGACCAGATTGCAGGTAAGAATTTTGTCACTCAGATAATTGCTAAGAAGAAAGAACTCGTTGAACTAACAGAAAAACAAAAGAATCCTGATTTAACATTAGATGAACATGCAGATTTACAAGACCAGATTGATAAACTAAGAGAAGAGATTGATTTATTAGAACAGGCCAGAGAGAAGTGGGTTGATACATTCTTTAATCTCATTCCAGAAGAGTTTAGACAATTTGATGGTGAATTTGGAGTTGTGGATCCAGAAGCAAAGGCAAAATTGGCTTGGAAATGGATAAAAACTGAAATAAAGAGTTGGATTCAGAACGCACATATGAAAGCATTTGATGCTTTAATAGGTATCTTCAATAAGATTTGGAAATTGTTAGGTTTACCAAGTCTTCCCTTTAGTGAGTTGCTTGATATTATGAACATGGACATAGGTGCATTGATAGAGGCGCAGATTGCTAACCTCAAAGAGAAGTTTAAACAAACAAAAGCCGGACAACTAGTTGAAATCAACGCAATAAAAAAGGAAATAGAAACAGTTAAAGAAAAGATGGCTGCCGATGATATTGATATGGACGAACATATCAAATTATCAGAAAAATTAGATGAGTTAGAAGAACAGAAAAGAGAACTCGAAAAGGAATTACTAAAAGAGGTTGATGCATTTCACCAAGCAGTTAAAGATTCTTTATCAGAACTGAGTATCTTTGGTTTTGATATCTTAAAAATCATAGGTGGTGAGATAGAGTCAACTGCAAAGTCATTAGAAGAAGACATTGCTGGTATTTGTATAGCGCTAGAAGATTTTAAGATGAATTGGCACAAGAAGATTCTATTTTCTTGGGTAAAGATAGTTAAGAAGTTCTTTAGTGCTATAGGATTGGGCTCAATATTTGAGTTTATGTTCTTAACATGGTGTGACTTCTTAAAGATAATTGGTATGCCTATGGGAATTAATATCAGTTTACCTGCAATTACAGGTGTCATCGCCACTGTTGTATCAGCAACCGAGAGTGATGGCGGCTCAAAATTAGATAAAGGAAGCGATGAGGGTATAGCATTTGCAAAAGCAGATGGTGAAGAAACAGAATATTCTGTTAGTAGTGGAACAGGAACAGTTCACGCATTTGTGACCGTGGGAACAACCGTCACTGAGTATGAACACGGAAGTGGAGTGACAATTTCGGGTAATACGGTAACATTTGATACAGCACCGATAGAAGGAGCGTCTGTTTCTATAATTAAGATAGCAGCATAGCTGAAAGAGAAGTATAAATAGATATATGGCAACAAGAGATTACAACAAAACAAACACCAAACTCACTGCAACTAAGGAGTCATATTCAGACTTGGACATTCTTTTCACAACACATCCAGTATCAAAAGATGTGACTACAAAGAAAGATGCAGATGCAGTAAAAAGGTCAGTGAGAAATATCCTACTTACGAATGATTATGAAAGACCATTTAAACCTAACTTTGGTGCCAATCTTAGGGGTAAGTTATTTGACCTTCAAGGAATTGGAGCTAAAAGAAAAATAGCAGGTAACATAAGAGAAGCCTTGTATGCACTTGAACCTAGAATAAGAAATGTTCGAGTTGCGCTTGGAGAAAACAACAGAAATAATGTAGATGTCTTAGTCACTTATGAAATCATAAATGGTTTAGGAAGAGATTCCGTAGACTTTACAGTAAAAAGGGTACGATAATGGCAACAGTAAAAAGTTCACAAATAAACGCAACAGATTTAGACTTCGATGATATCGCAGCTAATATTAAGACATATCTAAAGGGACAAGAAAAGTTTAAAGACTATGACTTCGAGGGTTCAAATCTAAATGTCATAATAGATATGCTCGCATATGCAGGTCACATTGGTGGTCTAAACACAAACATTGCAGCTTCTGAATTATTCTTAGATTCAGCACAGATAAGAAAGAATGTAGTTTCTCGTGCAAAAGACTTAGGGTTTATTCCTGCATCAGAGAAGGCAGCTGCCGCTCAGGTAGAAGTTAAAATGATTAATATTAGAAATGCAAATCAAACTATTCCGACTGAGAATGACATGTCAATGCCTAGAGGCCACAACTTTCAAACTATCTATGATGGTGTGACTTATAATTTTGTTAATACAACAACAGTTGTTCCTACAAGAGACAACACAACTTTTACATATCCTACAGTAGATTTAGTTCAAGGTCAATACATAACAGATTCATTCATATTCGACAATCAAATTAAAAATTCAAAATTCGTATTATCAAATGCAAGAGTTGATAGGGCAAAATTAGAAGTAGAAGTTAATTCAAATGGAACAGTAAACAAATACGCATTATCAACAGATGTATCAACAATAACTAGTGGGTCAAAAGTCTTTTATGCACAAGAGAACGAAGAAGGATTCATTGAGATATACTTTGGTGATGATGTCTTAGGATTGGGTTTAAAAGATGGTGACTTAATTAGTGCAACATACATTACTGTAGATGATATTCATGCCGATGGTGCAAAAATATTCTCTATGGCTGATTCACTTCAAGGGTTCTCAAATGCAACTATAACAACACTTTTAAATGCATCAGGTGGTGCAGAGAAAGAAGATATAGAATCAATTAAGTTCAAAGCAACTAAATTCTATACTTCACAAAATAGATTAGTCACATTGAATGACTATAAGGCAAAAGTAAGTGAATACTATCCAAACGCAGACGCTGTTGCAGTATGGGGTGGTGAAGATAACGATCCACCACAATATGGTAAAGTGTTCATATCTCTTAAACCACAAAACTCAGATTACTTATCAGTTTTAGAAAAGACAGAAGTGACAAATAAACTAAATCAACTTAACATGTTGACTGTTAGACCAGTAATCGTAGATGCAGAGATAGTTAAGATTTTGATTACAACAGTATTCAAATACAACGAAAAAGAAACAACATTATCAAAGGGCGAAGTAGAAACAATAGTTAGGAGTGCAATAGTGGACTTTGATAACACAAATTTAAACAATTTCGATAGTATATTCAGACATTCAAATCTAGTTAAAAAAATAGATGATAGTAATGTTTCTATACTATCAAACATAACAAATGTAAGATTGAGAAAAAGAAAAGCAATCAAGTTAAATTACTCAGAAGGATTAGTCATAAGCTTTGGGAATGGTTTTTACCATCCTAATGACGGCTATAACAAGGCTTCTGGCGGGATTTTAACATCAACAGGATTTAAGGTTGACGGAGATACAACAAATACATATTACTTCGATGACGATGGTTCTGGAGTTATCAGACGATACTCATTGAACGCATCCGGAGTAAGAGTCTTCGCAGACCAATCAGCTGGCACAATAGATTATGCCACTGGAAAGATTTCGATTAATGCCATTAAGTTTACCTCATCGGTAAACAATGACACATCGATAGACTTTACTGTATTACCTTTATCAGACGATGTTGTTGCAATTAGGGGTTCTCTAATTGACATCAGTATTGATGATATTAAAGTAAAAGGTGAAGTCGACACCATTAGTAGTGGTGAGAGTAGTGCTGGGGTAGGATATAATTCTACTTCCAGTAGTTCATATTAACATGAGTAAAGTGGTCACGGTTTATGCCGTGAGTAGTTTCCCATTTATTTGGATTTTAGGAGGAAAATAAAATGGCAGATAAGAAAATAACCGCATTAACAGAGATAGCCGCTGGTGATGTAAACGCAGTAGATTTACTACACATCGTTGACAACCCAAGTGGAACTCCGGTTAATAAAAAAATGAGTCTTTCAAGATTGTTTAACAATCTACCGACTTACTTAGCATTTGATGATGTTGAAACATTAGTAGATGCAGGCGCTATAAGCGCAACCAAAGCAGTGACTTTGTTAGATATGACTGGCGAAAGCAGTGATAATGCAATGACACTTGCAGATGCTACAAGTGTTGGACAGTTAAAAATCATCGTAAGAAAAGACGATGGTGTGGGACACGAAGCGAATATCGCTGTCACAACTTGGACTGACCAATCAGTAGCTGCACCAGAAATCGTTTTAGAAACTGGTGGCGCATGTGTGTTAATCGCACTTGGCTCTGAGGGTTCATTAGTTTGGTACCCAATCAGTGTAGTTGGAACTGGTTCATCCGCAGCTGGTATCTAATACCAAAAATAGGATTTTAAATGGCACATGAAAATCACATTGTAGATAGACTATCTACTCGATTACCGAGTCTACTTCCTGACCACATTAAGGAAGATGCACCAGTATTCGAGATGTTCCTACAGGCGTATTTCGAGTATCTAGAATCCGAAATTATTGTTCTCTCTTCTACAACAGAACTAGAGGGCATCAGGTTAGAAGACGGTACCTCCGAAGAAGCATCTAAGATGTTAATTGAGGCAGGTACCGTCTCAGCCGAACCAGATGTAAATACATCTAAACTATTGTATGAATCAGACTTCGAACCCTATCAAGTAGGTGAATATATCTATGGTGAGAAGAGTGGTTCAATTGCAAAGATTACAGTTATAAATGGTCTAACACTAATAGTTGATACTATATCAGGAGTAGGTTTTGCAGAAGGCGAAACAATAACAGGAAGAGATGGTAATTTAACTAGTGTAGTTAAAACATATAAAGAAAACTCAGTTGTTGCAAACAACAGACTATTAGATTATTCAGATATAGACCAAACATTGGAAACATTCTTACAGTATTTCCAAAAAGATTTCATACCATCTCTCGATTTAAAAGACACACAAAACCCAAGATTAACATTAAAGAACATAGGTTCACTTTACAAACAGAAAGGTACCGAAGAATCAGTTAAGTTCTTAATGAGACTCGTTTATGGAATGGATGCAGAATTAAAGTATCCAATAGACGAAACAATACACGCATCAGATTCAGCATATCAAGAAGAAAGAAAAGTTAGTATAACTATGAATACTGATGGTAATCTTCCTAAACAGAATGATAAGTTAGTTCAATACAATGATATAGATGGAAGTATTATAGATGCAGAGGCTATTGTAGAACAATGGTCTATTCTAGACTCAAGTAATAATGAATACAGTTTAACAATATCATTAACCCATAGAGGTGAGTTTGTTAAGAATAAGGCTGCAACATTGATTGATAGAGATGGTGTCACTTTATATACAGGAACACTTAACGGTATTGTCTCAGATATAGACACCACAAATGGTTCAATCTATATAAGTCAAGAAGACAATAGTGGTGATATACTAGACGAAGATGGAAATGGTTTACTATTAGAACAAGCATCAAAAGGTTCAATGTATGAACCACAAGATGTTGTTAATTTCACAGGTGGTAAATTAGATACAGATACCGCAATTGCATACTCGAAAATATCAGGTGTATCAAGAGGTGGTATTGAAAAGATTTTCATAGAAGATGGTGGACAAGATTATGTCTCCGGAGATATGATTGTATTTGATGACGAGACAGCTGGTGGTAATGGTGCAGAGGCGATTATTGGTTCAACAGGTGATGAGTTAATCTTAGAAGATGCTCTCGCATTTGAACAATATGAAATAACTGCTGTTGCTGGTCAGACAGTATTTGGTGGCATAAGTAATGGCGCTGCTGTTAGAGATGACCACGGCAAACCTATCGCAATAAACTTGATGCATGGTAAACTAGAAGTTCATATAGATGGTATAGTTAAAGCACAATCAACATATTCATTCGCACCAGATAATATAACATTCACAACTAATCCAAATCTATCAGGCGGAGAAAGAGTAGAGATATTTACAGATAAAAGTAGACTCTTAATGGAAGACGGCAATGAAGTTCTGTTAGATGGATATAAAACTACTAACGCAGGTAGTGTGACTTCAACAGACCAAAGACTTAGAAGAATTAAAATAACAAATCCTGGTGCAGGTTACGAAAGAATACCATCAGTATTTCCAGGTGGTTATCTATACTTTGATAGTATCACAAATGGAGGATTAGATCCAACGCCGTCAGATTTCCAAAAAGGTGAAACTGTCACAGGTGGAACAACAGGTGCAAAAGGAACTATTCTTAGACTAGACATACCAAACAATAGATTAGTAATTAAAAGGTCTAGTTCTCATATTGGTGTATTCCAAGACGGCGAGACTATAACAGGTTCAAATACATCTACTGCAAAAACACTTGTCAGTGGAAAAGTATCCGATGGAACAGGTGCAAAGATATACGCATGGTCATCACAAATTGGTGGTGTAGAAAAACTCACGATATCTGACCAAGGTAATAAGTTTGATGCAGATGCTGTCATAGATACAGCAACAACTTATCATAATATGTTGATTCAGACACCAACATCAACATTAAACAAAGATATAGTAATAACAGGAAGTAAATCAGGTGCAACAGCACAAGTTGAATCATACGATACTATAAGACATATTCTTAAGTATAGAAATCTTAATGGTATGTTCATTGAAGATGAACAAGTTAATTTTGAGAGTAGTGATACTTTCCTTATACTTAAAAATGATCCTTATACTGCAAGAGGTAAAGTTGCTGGTGAAGGTTTAGTAAACGACTTTTTCTTAAGTGATAAGGGTTATATATCATCCGAAGTAGGAAATATACACGATAGTAAGTATTATCAATCACACTCTTATGTTATTAAAGTTGGTGAGACTATAAACAACTTCCGTGCAATTGTAAAAGATTTAGTCCATCCATCTGGTCATATCTTCTTTGGTGAATTCGCAGTTGAGTCTTTATTGTTAGGAACAACACATGATGGTGTTAAGTCTCCTCCATTTGTTGTTAATCCATCAAACAATATGGTACCAAATACGACATTCATACCAACGATTGTTATACCTTCACATCCAACAGACAATTTATTAATGGAAGATTCACCAGAATTTGGAGAAGGTATACCTATCAGATTAATGACAGAAGACAATCATCTGTTAGAGAACGAAGATTCGAGAGACAATATTTCAGTGACATCTAAAGAAACTATTTGGATGTTGCATACTATGAAGACAGAAGTTGATGCACAAGACATGGTATTCCAGTGGAAAGATGCACAAGGAACTAATGTATCTACAGACACCATAAAGGGTGCCGCTCATGTCAACATATTAAACAGACAAGAGTTTATTACAAACGCACTGAACACAAAACTAGACAGCGAGATTGGTGCATCATCAAGACCCGCTATAACAGAATTCAATACATTCATACAGAAATCTCCTAGAAGAGATGGTCTTGTGACTGTATTAAACCTTGAGACAGCAAACCATGATTACTATGTGAACAACACAGATGTTCCATTAACTAGTGAATATGGTAATGTCGCAATTAGACCCGCTGACTCAGGAAAAGTATTTCAATTTTGGAACGATGAAGAGTTTTTAATTAACGAAGATGGTACCAGAATTTTGAATGAAGAACCTCTTAACTATGTGAGATTCGATCCATTCACCAGAGATTTACATGGTGAAAGAATCTTGATGGAAGATGAATCGGGAAGTTTCTTATTAGAAGATGAAACTGTAGAAGATTCAAAAGAGTTCTTTATGACTGAAAGGTCAATAGAATTGGATAATCCTTACATGTATTATGATAGTGGCGATAGAGTGATATTCGAAGACGGCGATATTATGGTTAAAGAAGACTCAGGTAAAACTGTTAATACCTTTATACCAATTGGTCCAACTTTGAAGACACTAAATAAGATTGCATTCCAAAATTGTTATAAGATATCTTATTACATTTTAGATGAAACTTCTGAAGCTAATGATGAAGATAAAATCTTAATGGAAGATGGAATCAGCGGACTACTATCAGAGACTTCCGTAGATGAAGGATTAAGTATTAAACAGATGGATGACATGCTAGGCACCATGTATATCGATGAACTCGATACAAAAGCTAGAAGAAGAACGAATATTGCGTTCAGTTCCTATGTTAATTCATCAAATATTACAAATAGTGCCCTAAACGCATTATAAATAATAGAACAAATAGATAAATAACTTGGAGTTATAAAGAAAATGGCAGCAATAATCACAGAAAAATTTAGAACGCACAATGCGAAGCAGTTCATTGAAGACTTTGGAGAAAGTGGACAATCGAACTATGTATTCATTGGGCGTCCACACGCATGGGCAGATGACACATCTCCTGATGCTCCTGCAAATTCAACAGCAGAAGAAATAGGCGCATATGAAGATATGATTGCCATGAAGAAGGTATCTTCTACAGATATCTCACATGGTTTAGTAAGATACAATTGGACATCAGGAACTAAGTATGATGATTGGAGAGATAATTACTCCGCATCTAATGTCACTAAAGCCACAGGCGTATCAAACTTCTTCGATGGAAGAGGATATGTAATAACAGACGAATTCAAAGTATACAAATGTCTCAAGGCAGGTGGAACAGATGCAGTCCCAACAAATTCAACAGTTAAACCAGACCACACTAGTGGTATTGTATTAGAAAGTGATGGTTATATATGGTATTTCATGTATTCTGTAACCGCTTCAGATGTTATCAAATTTGTCACTAATGACTTCATACCAGTTAAAACTTTAGGTGTTAAAACAACTGTTGCTGGTTCAGGCACAAACGGTGGTTATGGAACTGCCGCTTCAGATGATGGTTCTGCTCAGTATGATGTAGAAGCAGCTGCTGTAGATGGTGCAATTTATCGTTATATAGTTACCGCTGCCGGTTCAGGCTATAATAATGGTTCATCAACCACATTTACAACAGATATAAATGTTGAAGGTGATGGCACAGGTGCTGTTGCAACACTATCATTTACTAGTGGCGCTCTAACATCAGTCACATATAAAAACTCAAGTTCATATGGAACAGGTTATAAGAGAGCATCATTCCCAGCATTGACAAGCACATTATCTAACTTTACTGCTGGCACAGGCGCAACTATACATCCAGTTATTTCACCAATCTATGGACATGGTTCTAACCCAATCGAAGAATTGGGTGGTAACTATGCAATCGTAAACTCTAGATTAGAGTTTGGTGAAGGTTCGGGTGATTTCCCTGTAGATAACGATTTCAGACGAATTGGTCTTATTAAGAATCCAGTTAAATCTGATGGTGGAACAATATCAGGTGAGACATCAATGACTTGCACTAATCAAATGACAGTTGCAAGTGATACAAATATCTCAATTGATGATTTACTTACAGATGTCGCTGGTGCTTCAGAATCAGCAACTACTGCTAAAGTAAGAGTTGTATCTAAACCAGGTAGTAATGTTATAAAAACTTTACCTGTAGTAAACTCAGGTGGTGAATATGTTGCATTTGCAAATTCAGATGAAGTCTTTGTAAATGGCGCTGGAACGAAATCAACAGATGTTAATTCAGATGGTGTTTCAGTGGCAGCTAACGCTGCTCATCCAGAATGGACTAGATTTACAGGCCAGATTCTCTATGTTGAGAATAGAGGCGCAGTATCAAGAGCTGCAGACCAGATTGAAGATATCAAACTGATTATTGAAATGTAATTTGTGTCTCCTTATAGTAGGAGACATTAATTTTAAACAGAAAGAAGAATAAACTATGTCAGAGAAAACGGACTTAAATATATCACCATACTACGATGATTACTCAGAATCAGATAACTACCACAAGGTTTTATTTAGAGCAGGTAGACCACTACAGGCAAGAGAACTAACTCAGTCACAAACTATACTACAGAATCAAATTCAACGATTTGGTAATCATATGTTTAAGGAAGGTTCCATTGTTAATGGTGCCCAAACAAACATCGATATGGATGTTGAATTCGTTAAAGTAGATGCAACGAATCCCAATACATCAGGAAATGAAGATGTATCTACATACTTATCAAGTGCTGTAGGCAAACTATTCAAAGGTGAAACATCTGGTGTAATCGCAGAAGTTATGACAACTGTTGCTCAAACAGGAACAGATCCAGACACTCTCATTGTTCAATATCTACAACAAGGAACAGATGGAACATCAACTGCAAATCCATCAGAAAGATTTACTGCATCAGAAGAGATAAGTGAAGTCACTTTATCATCTGCTGGTGTATCTTCTTCAGCTGCCAATAACAACGAATTCAAAGTTAAACAATCTGGTGATACACCAGTTGGTCGTGCATCTATTGCTAAAATTTCAGAAGGCGTAGTCTTCTTAAGAGGGTTCTTTGTTAAAACAGATGCACAAACAATAGTATTAGAAAAGTATAATGGTAAACCTTCTTATAGAATTGGTTTAGATATAACAGAGTCATTAACCACTTCAGCTGTAGATACAACCCTATTAGATAATGCACAAGGAACCACCAATGAGAACGCACCAGGCGCTGATAGATTGAAGTTTACACTTACTTTGAGTAAGTATGCCATAACTGCCACGACAGACACGAACTTTATAGAATTGGGAAGAGTTAATGCTGGTATTATTGAATTAGAAGTAACCAGACCAGTCTATAGTCACATAGAAAACACACTTGCACAAAGAACATTTGATGCGAATGGTGATTTCGTAATAAACCAATTCACACATTCATTTAGAGAACACTTAAACGATGGAACTTTCAATAGAGGGTTCTATGAAGCATGGGAAGGTGGTGACGAAAGTAAAGTCGTTATGCAAATATCTCCAGGTAAAGCATATGTTAAGGGTTACTCAATAGACAAAACAGGAACAGCTAATCTAAATTTAAACAAGGCAAGAACAACAGAATCACTTACAAACGCAAACACACCCGCTAGATTAGGAAACAGATTAAGAATAAATGATGCTCATGGATATCCAGAGTTTGGAAATTCAACTGCGACTTCTTCATATAGTCCAATTCAAATATTCGATACTGCACCAACAACAAATGGAACATTAGAAGCATATGAAAGTGCAAACAGTGTTGGTCATATTGGTTGGGCAAGAGTCAGAAACATAGACGAATATTCGTCAACTTACGACAACTTATATCTATTTGATATCAAGATGTTTACAATGTTAAACATTGCAGTGACAGCTAACAACTTCAAAGTTGGTGATAAAGTCACAGGCGCAACATCAAACGCAACAGGTATAGTCGCATATGAAAATGCAACAGCCAACTTTGTAATGTTGCATGATGTAGTTGGAAAATTTACAACAGCAGATACAATATCCGTTAAAGGACAAGGAACATATTCAAACAGTTCGACAACTATTGGTTCTGTTAGAAGTTTTCAAATAGAAGATGCAAGAGGTGTTGGGCAAACTAAGTCTAGTGAGACTGGTGGAGACCAAAACTTTACTGCTAATGTCGCAACAGACCATGATAAAATTATATCAGGCCTTGCAACAATTACAACCGGTGGTGCAATCACAGGTGTAGGAACTGCGTTCTTGACAGAACTAAGAAAGGGCGATATCATATTAGATGGTGCAGGTAATGCTCGAGTAATCAACACAATCACAGACAATTCAACTGCTCAAACAGTTGCAACTAGTGGTGTGATAGCTGCTGTTCAAGTTGGTCTCTTAAGACGAAGAGCTAAACTTTACAATCAAGACCAATCTGCATCAATATTTGCATGGCCTAGAGATAAAGTATCCGCAAATACACCAACAGAAATTACAGTTAGATATCAAAAAGAATTTACTGTAAATGGTAGTGGTCAAATCACATTAACAAAAGAATCAAACGAGTCTTTTGAACCAAAGAATAATGATAACTATCAATTCGCAATAGTTAAAGATTCAACAGGATTAGCTGGTGGGTCTCCAACATCCGGAAGGGCTGATGGTAATGTATTACAAGGTGATGATGTCAGTTCTATTAATACTTCATCTGGAGTTTGCACAATAGGTGGCGCTGGTGATGAAGGTGCTATAGTAAGGGCATCATATACAGTAAGTGTGACAAATCCTACTGCAAAATCAAAGAGTTTACAAGAGTTTCGTGCTGTAAGATTCAGTAAGAACGATGCACATGCAGACAATCCATTTTACGGAACTGCATACGACCATAAAGAATTATCACTTGGTGTCGCAGATGTATTTAAGATAAGAGGAATCTACGAGGCAGTTCCAGGAACATTAACTAATAGTGTTGCAACACCACCTAATGCAGTATTGAATGTATCATCAGGAACATTTGCAACAGGTAACATCATTAAAGGACAAACATCAGGTGTCCGTGCAAAACTAATAGACTTTAATGGAGATGATTCCACATCATACTTCTATTATCTATCAAGTCATACATTCACCGCAGGCGAAACAGTAGTAGATGAAACATCAGCTGCGATTGCAACCCTAACATCTATAGGAACTAGTTCACCAGAAATTACAGACAGATATTACTTAGACAATGGACAAAGAGATGGTTATTATGACCACGCTAAGTTAGTATTAAAACAAGGACAAACAACACCCAACAATCAGATAACAGTTATCTTTGATATGTTTACAGGTGGTGCT
>Ga0209404_10000754_pt1 | contig 24615 bp, 15 predicted proteins | sample TroAtlMetagenome_2_FD_187447 | JGI IMG/M metagenome (GOLD analysis project Ga0209404, IMG submission 187447) | Marine eukaryotic phytoplankton communities from Atlantic Ocean - Tropical Atlantic ANT8 Metagenome (SPAdes) (version 2) | ecosystem: Environmental > Aquatic > Marine > Oceanic...
CGTGATTTTGATACGACCATCCTGGGGACGACGTCGTTCTGCGATGTCCATATCAGCGAGGATCTTAATTCGCGAAAGAATCGCTCCTAACAATCGTCGTGGGGGACTGTCACGTTCAACAAGTCGCCCGTCAATTCGATAACGAATTCTAATTCTGTCTTCAAAGGGCTCCACGTGAACATCCGATGCCCGAAGTTGTACGGCTTCGGAAATCATCAAGTGGACAAGTCGAACAATGGGACCGTTACTGTCATCGTCGTCATCGAATCCGTCGGCCGCATCTTCTGTTTCGGTAAAGTCGATCGCGGTGTCCGTGAATTCCTGCAACATCGAGTCAGCAGATTCTCCGTCGAACTGACCATAGTATCGGTTAATAGCTTCAAGAATATTCGAACGGGGAGCCAATGCGATTTGGATCTGGCGGTTGAGGATAAATCGGAGTTTCTCGACCGTCTCAACGTCCATCGGATCTGCCAGAATAACTCGCAATGCATCCCCCTCTTCACTAAGCGGGATGGTGACGTTTTCACGAGCGATCGTCTCAGGTACTAATTCGACGATGGATTCGGGGATTTTGATCTCTGACAGATTGATGAAGTCCAGAGCGTAGTGCTCAGCCATCGCACGACATACGTCTTCACTGGTTACATAATTCAATGAGACCAACGCTTCACCTAGTGGAAGATTGTTGTTCTTTGACAACGCTTCCGCTTCGGTAACCTGGTCCGGGCTGACAAGACTACGCTTGAGAAGAACGTTTACATAGTCGCTAGGTTGTGATGCCATTGACAATCCGATTTAGTCGATAAGTTGTGTTCCGTTGGCGAACAGATCCCGTAGATAGTGTCACGAAGCCAGGAATCGATAAATACAACGTTATCAAACGCCGCAATTCTTACGAACGTCGCTAATTCCAAGCTTTAAAATGCCACACCACCCGTGTTTTCCCTCAGGGCGAACACGCATGCTACAGAGTTACTGTTCCGATAAGATAAGCTATAAATGAGAAGCACCTCAATATATATAATGCTTAACCCTCATAACCATTGTCAATTAAGCAATCGGACTTTCTACTCGTTTCAGCCTACTATTACTAATTATTAACGGTTATCACTATTGCTCAACAGAAATAGTTTTAGACTCGGCATTTAAAGATTCGACCTCAAAAGCCATTTTCCGCAGTTTTTTAGCACGTTTACGTAGTTTTAAGGCGTTTTCGAAGTCTTTTTGAAGTTCCAGTAACCCGGCATGGTTTTCAAGGGCCATGGATGTGTAACGCAGCATAGATGGCAGTTTATCAACCGCGGTTGATGGAGAATTTTCAGTAGCTGGAATACCGAATGGTAATTCCGGAGCATTAAATACAGCGGGAGCCAAATGAGCGTCGGCTTTATCGCCTTCTCGGCTGACCTTTTCAAGCGCCTCCTCAAAATCGTTTTGAGTGGCGGAGGGGTCTTCTTCCAGTAAACGTCCTTTCAATTGCCCCCCGACTTTTTCTCTCAGCTTAAGTAGTTCCTGAACCTGAGGAGGGGGCGAAGGATCAGGAATCTTGATTGTTGGACTTTGAGTTAACGCTTTCGCCGGAAGTGGTTCTTCTCCCTTTTGTTCGCCCTGCACATAGGCAAAGAGTCCGAGCGAGAGTGAGCCAATTAGTATTGTGATGGCGGTTTTCATCTTGCGATTCCATTCACCAGAAGATTTAGTAACTTGTTGCCCCGAATTATAGAAGGAATCGAATCCCACAATCAATGTTACCTGCTGTTTTAAGAGATGGCTTTAGCCAGCTTGCGACCGGCAACGCTTAAGGGAATACCGTCCAAACCATCCGGATGCACCCATTGTAAATTTGCCAGCTTGGCTTGGACTCGCTGTGAAACATTAGCTTCAAAACAGTTCAGTGTAATTCGGTATTTCGTAACTCCGTGTTTGAGCTGAGTTAACCAGGTAAGTTGGGTAGCGTTGTAGTTGGTCAGATTTTTAATTTCGTCTTTGATCTTTGAAATCTCATTGCTAGTTGGATGTGCAGGGTTTTTAACAGAACACTCAAAGCGAGGGAAATCCCATAACCCTTCCCAACGTTCACCTGCTTCACATTGCCGAATCAAGACGGTCTTTGATTGGGGGTCACGTAACACCACGGAAACTTCGAATAAGTCTTCATACTTTGTTTTCTTTTTAGGCTTGGGGATTCGTTCCCAGCACTGTTCTGCTTTGGTAGGGCAAATCGCTTTTAGAGGACAAACTTTACAATCAGGATTTTGTGGAGTACATACGAGCGCACCTACTTCCATTAAAGCCTGATTGAAGTCGGAGATATTTTTGCGAGGTAGAATCCACTCGGCAAATTGCCAAAATCGTTTTTGAGAATTGCTGGACATGACGTCGTCATCATGGAGAAGTAATCTGGCAAACAGCCGATTGGTATTGGCTTCGACGATCGGCAATCGTTGATTAAGAGAAATCGAAAGAATAGCTCCGGCCGTATATCTTCCGACACCGGGAAGTGCCAGTACTGATTCAAAGTCGGTCGGGAAGTCTCCATCGTGCTGGTCTCTAATAACTTGTGCTGCCGCATGCATTTGGCGAGCTCTGCGATAGTATCCGAGTCCTTCCCAGTAACGTAAAACCTCTTGTTGTTCAGCATTCGCAAGGGTAACAACATCAGGAAAACGCTCCATGAACCGTTCGAAGTATGCAATCACGGTCGTGACTTGTGTTTGCTGGAGCATGATTTCACTAACCCAACTTCGATACGGGTGTAAGTCATGTCGCCACGGTAAATCCCTTGAGTGGCGTTGATACCAATAAAGAACACGTGTTCGCAATTTCTGTCGCCAGGAGGCAGCTGGAAACTCAAAGGGCTCTGCAGACTTGTCGGTCATTCCCAGTCCTCGGAGAGTTCCACGGTTGAAATCTTCCGTCCCTCTTCAGTGAGAAAGTTGAGCAGGTGTGCAATTAACGCTTTTCTTAAACTTGGGCGCGCCATCTGCCAGGTAATTGTTCCCGGGTTGACATCGTTTAGCTTGATTAAGTGATAGCCAAACGCAGTCTTTACTGGTTCACTAATCTCACCCGGTTTTAGTTTGAAAGCCGCGGTATTGAATTCCCGAGGCATCGCACCGTTAAATTCAATCAGCCCGACAATCCCGTCTTTTTGGCCGGTCGGACTGTCTGAAAACTGCCTAGCCGCTTCGGCAAATGTTACTTCCTTCTCACGAATCCGGGCCAGCAAATTCTCGGCTAGAGCCAGCGTTTGCTTTTCTGTTCGTGTCGGCTCTTGTTTGACATGTAACAGGATTTGAGAGACAAGCAACTGAGTGCCATCGAATTGCATTCTTCGTTGGTTAAAGAAGTTTTCGTAATTCTTGTCCGTTAGCAACTGCCGGGAGTACTTAGGCCAGGAGATTTGCCAGGCGATTTGATGCTCCAGTTCTTCCCGATTAATTTGCTTTTCATTCAGGTAATCTTTCAGCGTTTGATTTTTAAGAGCAAGTCGTTTCTCCAGACGGATAACACCCAGCTTGATATCATCATCACTTGCTCTTTGATTGATCCTTTCCAGATAAGCCAATGCCAATCGACGCTGAATAGCACCCTGGAGAACTTGACTCCGTAACCGTTGGTATGCCTCTGATTTGGTGGGGGTCTCACCTAAGAGCGATTTTAATTCCGCGAGCAGCGAACCTTTATAGATAGGGTCGTCATTGACAGTGGCGATGACGACATCAGCGGCGTCTTGTGCTGTGACGTAGCGACTGGTTGCGAGCAGTAAGATCGCCATTCCTGCAAACAAGGACAGAAAGAAAACGTTGTGCTTAGGGAAGTGGGATATCATTTAGCTCAAACTCCACTTGTCGTTTCAGGAGTAGTGCCGGCGTATGGTAATGGAATGTAAGAGTTTCCAATTTTACGGCCGATTCAAAAGTATACCGGTAAGTTACTGATTGTTTCTTTTGGGCGATGGTTTCGCGGCGAGGTTTACTAGGCAGCGTGGCATTATCAGAGGCTAGATAGACTTGATTACGAGTGGTCCAACCGCGATGAGACTCAAATGCATTGCCAGCGTCTTCGTAATGGATTTCAACTTCAACGACTGTTTCCTTTTGCGTCTGCTTCACGCTACCGACCGTTACAGTGACACCCGCTCTGCGTTGCTGCTTGGGAAAAGAATTTACTGCTTGTAAATTGGAGAATTCAAAATGTTCTTTACGTCCAGGAACCATCGCTGAAACAGTGCCCTTCAGAAAACTTAGCTGTTCGGCTTCCTTACCCGGCAGAGAAAAAGGAAGTTCGACTTCGACTAAGGGAGCTGTTCCTTCGACATTGAGTGTTTTCTCACCTTCAATTCGTGGAGCCAGTTCCGCTCCCGTGTTATCGATTGCTTTAAGGGAGGAGGTGCTCATCGTCAGGTAAAGAGGACGAACTCGAGGTTCCCAGCTAATTTGAAGCGTAATGGCACAGTGGGTTGACATGGGGATTTGCAAGTCCCGACTGGAACGAATCTTAACGGCAGCAATTCGGAATGGCCCAGCGTATTGGGCATTGTTCTCGCGTTTTTGAATTCCCTCCAGCCGGCGTTTGATCAGTATTTGATTTGGATGTGGTGCGAAGTATGGTTCAATATCAAGGTCAGCCAGGTCGAGGATATTATCGAGTGCCTGATAGAAAGGCACGTCTGCGAGGTTCAATTCTATCGAGTCTCCAAGATCACGACTTGTGGTTATGATATTGCCAGTCTGTGTTTCTAATTCTTTGATGACATCCGGTAGACGGTAGATGCCGGTCAGTGAAAATTTAGAGCCATTGGCAGTTTGGATAGCGACATCCTCATATAGAGTTTGTCGAATGCGCCCCAAACGAGTTCGGACTTCGGACGAGTATGATTCTAAGTCGGTGGGCAATAAATCCAATACTCTTGGCCCTTCTGCGATTAAGGCCCGCTCAGCTTGCTGGCGTTGTTGCAGTTGACCACTGTTCAGAAAAGGAATCGCTTGCCTGACGAACTCAGTAAGTTCCGGTTGAGTTTTTACATTACTTGCGGGCTGCTCCTGTGAATGTAAATCAGCAGCAGGCATTGGCAATGTAAACAGAGCAAGCAACGATGATAGTAGCAGACGAATCATAAGACTATTATACGTTGGGTGATTTGATGTGGCTGACAATTCCTGAGATATAGATATCCTCTTCGAGGATCTGTACGCTCTGATTTTTTAAGGGAAGAGCATCCTGCATACGTTCAATGCCTGTTCCGCCGATCGGGGAAAGGGCTGTTTGAGCGCCGACCAGTTTGGGAGCAACAAAGACGTGAACTTCATCGATCAGGTTTTGGTCTAGGCAAGCGCCCAGCAATGCTGCCCCCCCTTCAATGAGGACGTTCGTAAAGTCTCGGCTAGCTAAATCCCGGAGTAGTCCTCTTACAATTTCATCCTCGTTTTCGAATGTCAGTACCTCGACACCGTGTTCACGTAAGTTTTCTAGGTGAGTTGGATCCGCCTGGGGGCCAGCCGTTACGATGACAGGCTGTTGTTTGGCCGTGCTTACGAGGTGAGAGTCGAGTGGCAAAGCGGGAGTTCGGGCCACCACGATTCTGGTTGCCATTCGGGGACCTGCGGGCCGGGCGTTTAAGGAGGGATTGTCAGCTAAAGCAGTTTGATGTCCAACGACGATAGCATCCATTCGCCCCCGGATTTGATGGACAATTGCGCGCGATGTCTCATTGGAAACCCATTGGCTTGAGCCGGTATAAGTAGCAATCTTTCCATCGAGTGTCATGGCCCACTTTCCGATCACCCAGGGACGATGATGTAGTTGTTGCATGACAAATGGAGCATTTAATAATTCCGCCTCCTGCTGGGCAATACCGGTAATGACTTCGATGCCAGCCTCTCGAAGTTGCTCAATTCCGCGTCCGTCGACTTGAGGAAAGGGATCTTGCATTGCGATGACAACGCGTTTGATTCCGGATTCTATGAGGGCTTGGCTGCAGGGAGGAGTTTTGCCGTGGTGTGCACAAGGTTCCAGTGTGACGTAGAGAGTCGCCCCGGTTAAATCTTCTTTTTGACACGCGGCTAAGGCGTTCACCTCAGCATGCGGTCCACCAAAGCGTTCGTGCCAGCCTTCCGCAACGAGTTCGTCATTGACAACAATGGCACAACCCACCATCGGGTTCGGTTCCACCGCTCCCTGTCCTCGACGTGCAAGATCCAATGCATACTGCATCCATCGTCGATCACTATCGCTGGTCATGAAATATCTGCCTTCGTCTGAGAACTAATCAGGAATCCATAAACCGGATCCTTCGGAGTCTCCCGCGTTGTTCGAGTCTGAACCTGGTGTCCAGATACCGCCTTCGGATTGATCGCTAGCAGGTCCGGAAGGGATGGCACGAGTGCCATCAGGGTTCATGACTCCCATTTGAACTAGTAGCCCATATAACTGTTCGGCGATCCCCGGTTCGTTAATATGGTCGGTTTCCAACTTGCGAATCAGGTCAGATGCAGCCTGAGCTTCTTGATTCATCAGTCGCAACGGTATTTCACGCAGGAGCCAGGCGGCAGGAGATTCATTTTGAGCGGTGATTTCTGCTTTTGCCAATTCAACGAGTTCGAGCCGGCCTTCGAGCGAATCACGACTTTCCAACAAAGCAGCATATACGTCAGACATATTCACGTGTGGAGGCTTTTCATCACGTTTGACAATTTCTTCAGCCGCATTGATAAACCCTCTCCGGAATCCAACAAAGTAACAGCGTTGGTAGACATCGCCGAGTTGTTGTGTATTAAGTTTTGAAACGTCGTACCGCGCCAGTCGGATATCAGGAACCTGATTGAGGTCAACGTCAGATGGATCGACAGCTTCAAAACCATTCAGATTGAGAGATTCACGCACTTCATTGAGAGTGGCATTGTGATCGCGACATTGAAGGTTGGATTCAATGATCAACAGACAGGCCTCGAGCTTGATTCTGCCTTCGAAGTCAACCGAGGCCTCTTCGGGAGTCATGCCTTCTAATGCAGCGAGCTTAATCTTAGGAAATATATTGGTAAGACTGGTGTTCCGATGCTCCAGCGAAAGTTCCTGAATCTTTTCCTGAGGAGTGTCCTCAGGAAAAACAGGATTCCACGCCATACTGTCGGTGAGCACAGGCACCTGAGAGATCTCTTCAGTCGAGTCCGGTTTTCCAAGCTTCCCGTCGGCAAGATCCGTCAGGGCATCCCCGGCAGTTTGTTCGCCACCGATGGAGCTTGGGACAAGTTCAATTCGAGCTTCACGGTCGGTTTGCTTACCAAACAGATAGATCGAGGCAATCCCTATGGGAACCTGTTCGAGAGTCAGGTCAGCACCACTTTGGGGTTGAGGTCGATCGGTAAGAACAAAGATCGCGCGGGGAGGAGGATTGTCCGGATCCTCATTAGAAAATCCAGGGGAAGGGACAAGGCGAGCCTGATCACTGGCAACAAGTAGTTCCTGTACTTCGTCTAAGTCTGCCACGTAGTATAGGACTCGGTTGATTGGTTGTACGTCAGGATTAGACTGGTTTTCAAGCATTTGAGCATAAGCTTCGGCTTCAATAGCCTCATCCGAAGCATTATCGATTGTGGCAAGGTAGTCTCGCCAGGCATCGGCACCTTCATCCTGTCCAAGGTAAGTGTTTAGAACAGCAAGGGCTTTCATTAGGACTTGATCGTCGTTGTTTTCCTCTAGGAGATCTTCCGTTTTATCCAGAGCTAAGAACCATGCGCCTCGGCGAGACAGTTCGGTAATTTCTTCATAGGCATCAGCATAAGCTGCGCCGTCAGCTATCGGGGGTAACGGCAAACGTTGTTTCAGTAGTAGCGGGTAGTCTGGGTTTTGCACGAATTCAAACATTCGCATGACGGCCTGTTGATTGCCGCGGGAAATCGCCGATGCCAAGGTGAGATGTGAAAATGCAGCGAATAGATTGCCTGAAGCGAACAGAGCATCAGTCACTCCCTGGATAGCCGGCAGGATCAACTGAGGGATCTGCTCGGTGGATGAGTGTTCAAGACATTTCTGAACATATTCCATGACTTTGTGAGGTTCATCGGCACTGGTGATGGCACGCTGAGCCCAGGCAGTAGAGTTTTCTGGTTCGACGTCGAGAAACTCGAGAGCATTTTCCTGAGCCGCATCTATCTGACCAGTCGCCATCAAAGCGATTCCTTTGATGGCCAGCAGGCAAGCGAGGTTTCCTTTCTCTTCAATGAAACTATCGACTTGTTTGAGTGTGGCAATGTACTGCTCACCTTCAATCGCCGAGGAGAGTTTATCGAGTTCTTTGACGATATGTTTGCCACAGCAGAATCGTATTTTGTCACCACTGCCGCAGGGACAGAAATCATTAGATGAAAGTGCCATTGAGTGTATCCGGAGAGGTCTCGGGTATTAATGTGATTGATTGATATCTGGATTCGTGCACTTGCCTGTTCCATCTCTAGCGAGATCTAGAGCTAGCGATGTTTAGGCCGATGCACGGTTTCAAACAGATGCGGGGCATTTGGTAGGACGCTTCCTACTTCAATCCTATGATGGTACCACGTTGAAGAAACACTGGGAATAAACCCCTAACAGGCTCAATTGATATATTCCGCGCAACTTTTTAACGGGTTTTTGGTGGTTTAGGTAAACAGGGGGGAGTGCTCCCTTGGATTCGAGGATATTTGCTAACGTCATAAACTACATTGACGTAGACGCGATGAGTACACAGCGGTACTCTTTTATACTTAAACACAGGCGAACTATGCGCGTAACCCTTTGATTATCGGGTGCGCAGGTCAGGATTTAGAGTTGTCCGACAAAGAACAATTACCATTGCTCAATCGTAAAGCTCCGTTTCTTGGAGTGACTAATGCGCTATTAGTTTTAATGGTGGTTTGCTTTCTCGTTCCCTTTGCTTTGCGGGGTTCCCGCACAGCCATGGAGAACATGCAGAATGATGTGAAGAACTGGTTGCCATCGGATTATCCTGAGACTCAGGAACTCAACTGGTTCGGTAAACACTTTATGGGTGAACAGTTCATTGTTGTTACCTGGGAAGGATGTAACGAGAACGACGAAAGTTATCAGTTACTGATTGAAAAACTCAGAAATGAGATTTTGGTGCTTCCGGAAATTGACCCTAATCTCGAAGGCGAAGAGTTAGCCGGAATTCAATACGAACGTCGGTATGCAGAAGAGTTGCTTCGAGCTCGCGAACTGGCAGATGAACTCGGGCTTTATGCCTTAGATGACTACAATTTTGATTTTGCCGGCCGCGGTGAAAAGTGGTTGAAGGGTAAAGACAATAAGTCTTACTTCATCACAGAAGATGGACAGCTCTGGGTTTCGAAAGAGACTGATGATGTGATCGCCAACCTGATGCGGGCATTTCGTCGAGGCATTCTAAAAAACATTTCGGTTGAGGCTGAGGCGATTGATCAGTTTGGCGAAGAGTTCCGTGAAACAGGTGAATCGAACGACTTTTTCGATGATCCACGTAAACTGACGTCACGGTACTTTACCTCCGTTCGTTCGGGCCCTGATGCGATTGAAGAATTGTCCGGAGTGAATGGGGTCCTTCTCCCACGCGGTCAAAATATGTCAGATGAGAATCGCGAGCAATATGCTGAGCAATTGGCATATAGTCGATTGACCGGCACTCTGTTTGCACCGGTGACTTTGCCGGGATTCGTCTGGACACCTCCGGCATTTGTTGAGGCGTTAGGTGCAGAGAAAATCGCCGAATTTCCCGCTGGATGGGAGGCGAAGCTCGACGCGTTTGTAACGCGAGTTGTTGAAGAACAATTTGCCGGCGATCGAGAGGCTTTGAATCAAGTGACGGCATCTCAGCGGGCATCTCTGTGGTATGCATTTTTTGAAGAGCTGGAGGTTGAGGCTCCGCCTCGCCAAACTTGTATCGTTGTGACACTAAGTGATATCGGTGAAGCGAATCTAAAGAAAGTTGTTGGTCGCGGGATTGGTAAGGAACCTCGCGGGAAATTGGTCGTCTTGGCAGAAGAATCCGGAGTGATTGCTCCCCCAAGACCATCGATGGCGCCTTGGGCTACCGAAGCAAAACTCGAAGGCAAAGTCATCCGCATGGGTGGGCCTCCCGTTGATAATGCATCGATCGATGAAGAAGGTCAGATTACCCTGGGCCGTCTGGTCGGACTCTCCGTTATCCTTGGCGTGGCCTTATCTTATTTAAGCTTTCGCAGCTTCAGCGTGACGTTGATGGTTTTCTTTGTCGGTGGCGTTGGTGCCATCATGAGCATGGCAATTGTTGGATATGCCGGCGGCATTGTTGATTCAGTTCTGCTGTCGATGCCTTCGCTGGTCTACGTGCTTGGAATTTCCGGTGCCGTTCATATTGTGAACTACTACCGGGACGCTGTTTTTGAAGAAGGAGAGCTTTGCGCCAGTGAAAATGCGTTAGCTCACGGTGCCTGGCCCTGTGCAATTGCCTCGTTCACCACGGCGCTTGGATTGTTCTCACTGTATATCAGTAATCTCACACCAATTAAGAACTTTGGCCTTTATTCAGGCTTAGGTGTCCTAGCGACGTTAGTACTCTTGTTTACCTACTTGCCAGCTGCTTTGAAGTTGTGGGTGCCCAAATTTAATAAGCCGAAATCAAAGAAAAAGAAAATGAATGACGAGTCTTTGTTGACTCGGTTTTGGATGGCTGTTGGTGGTAAAGTGATGGATAACTACAAGTTGGTTATCGGTCTCGGATTCTGTGTTCTAGGGCTTTCCGTCTGGGGCCTGACCAAAGTGAATATGTCGGTGCAGTTATTAAAGCTGTTTGACGGTCAGGCTAAGATTATCCGCGATTATGAATGGATGGAACAAAACTTTGGCAAACTGACTCCGATGGAGATGGTTGTCAAAATAGGCCCTGAAACCGCTTTGCCTGCCCGGCAGGATCGAATTGATAATCCGCCAATCACCGTGGCAGAACAAAATCATCAAAAGTATCAACTGACGATGCTGGAACGAGTGGAGTTGGTTGAGAGTATTCAGTTGGCCGTGGAAGAAGTCTTTGGTGATCAAGGCCAGGACGTTATCGGTCAGGGTATGTCGGCTGTAACCTTTGCTCCTGAATTACCACCGGCCTCTTCGAGAACCACACGTTCCACGACAAACTCAGTCTTAGAACAGAGTGCTCAGCAACTCATGGATGAGGATTATCTTGCTTATGAGATGCTGAGCGGAGAAGTGGAGAATGAGCTTTGGCGAATTAGTCTGCGTTTAGGAGCGTTGAATGATGTTGATTACGGTGAATTTGTCACGAATTTGAAAACCGTCGTCGAGCCAATTCAGATGGCTTACCAATTTCGTAACTATCTGTTACATCGATTTGAAGCTGACCGAGGACAGGGAGCAGATGTTTACAACGCCGAAAACGTATTTTTTGATAAGAACAGGGTTTTAATTATTGGGGCGGATCCAACTCGTCCCATTCTGCGAACGGGCGGTGATTCGGAAGAGGATGTTGCTTCTTCCGGCAATGTATCAACAAGTGCATCGGTGGACACAGTCGGTTTGTTTTCGAAAACACTGAATTCGCTCTTGCTTGTAAAAGGCTTTTATAATCATCCACGACATCCCAACCAGCTATGGTGGCTGGATCCGGAGAAGGATCAGGTTGCTGAGATGTTAGAGGGACTTAGTGAAGAGCAATGGAAGTCTCGCCTGTCAGCTTATGATTATGTGATTGCTGTCGGGGACGACCCTGTTTTTGATAAGAAACTAATCGCCGAGAATTCAACGAACTTTATTGATATGACCGGGTTTGATAAGGCCGGTCTGCAGGGTGTCGAGAACGTTTTGGGCTCTTCCGAGAATACCGAAGCTGGGTTTGACATTGTTTACACCGGCGTTGTACCGATCGTTTATAAAGCTCAGAACGAATTGCTAAACAGTTTGATTCAAAGTATTGGTTTAGCCTTTGTGATGATTGCGGTTGTGATGATGGTCATGATGCGAAACGGTAGTCTTAGCCCAAGCAATTTTGCCAATATCCGCGGTGGAATGGTATCGATGATTCCGAACGTGTTTCCGGTTATTCTCGTGTTCGGCTTGATGGGGCACATTGGTGCTGCTCTTGATATCGGTTCGATGATGACAGCGAGTGTTGCCATGGGGGTGGCGGTTGATGATACCATCCACTTCCTGACGTGGTTCCGTAAAGGCCTCAATAAAGGCCTCGCTCGTCGAGGAGCATTGATGTTGGCCTATCAACGTTGTGGTGCGGCGATGACGCAGACGACACTGATTGGCGGATTAGGATTGAGTGTATTTGCCTTAAGTTCCTTCACGCCAACTCAGCGATTTGGCGTGTTAATGCTAACCTTGTTAGCAGCCGCTTTACTTGGCGACTTATTGTTTCTGCCGGCCATTTTAAGTAGCCCGCTTGGGAAATACTTCTCTTCGAAAGAGACGAAGAGTAAGAATGAATTGGAGTTAACCGCGGCAGTTGAATTGGTGGGGGATGAACGCATTTCGATCGGACGTCCTCACGACCATCTTGCGGATGAGTCAAATCTGGAACGCATTATTCGCCATGATCAAGGCCATAAATACGAGGAGTAAGTGCGTCTGCGCGCTTTGGCTGTGTTGGGTTTCCGGTTGATCTAATTGACTGGATCGTTGCGAAACCAATTGCATTTTGCTGGTTCTGACGATCATACCGCTTACAAACGGCCATCCTTATCTCTCCGGTGAAAAAATTCTCGACCTCTCCAGTTGCGCGCTCCGACAATTAAAAAACTAAGCAACGATTACCTTGCGGTAGAGGGCCTTTTTATGTCGATCATTACTGTCAAACCAGTGGAAACACGGCGAGAGCAAAAGCAGTTCATTCGTCTGGCAAACGAGATTTATGCCGGAGATGATATGTGGTGCCCGCCACTGCTGATCGATTTAAAGGAACGAGCAGGTTTCTCTAAACATCCGTTTCATGAGATCAATGATACGCAGACCTTTATCGCATTGCGGGACGGTAAAGTCGTCGGTCGCATTCAGGCTATCGTCAACCATGGCCATAACGAACGTTATGACAAAGCGTTAGGATTCTTTGGCTTATTTGAGTCGGTTGATGATCAGGATGTGGCAAACGCATTGTTCGAGAAAGCTCGTGTATGGCTTGCCGAGCGTGGCATGACGGCGATGCGAGGTCCGGTAAACCCGGGACTCAACTACGAAGTCGGATTGTTGATTGATGGTTGGCATAGCCCGCCTTGCTTCATGATGACATATAACCCTCCCTACTATGCCGACCTGCTCGAGCATTACGGGTTGCGCAAAGTCGAGGATATGGTGGCATTTTACGCTCCTACGGATATCGTTGAACGTCTGGATCCGAAGATGTTCCGAATTGTGGATATTGCCAAAGAGAAGTTCAATCTCAAGCTGCGAACGTTAGACAGAAAGCGTTTCAAAGAAGATGTACGAACGTTTTTGGATATTTATAACAAGTCTCTTGTTGGGACTTGGGGGTTTGTTCCGATGAGCGACGCGGAACTGGAACACATTGCCAAGGGCCTTAAATTGCTGATCGTACCCGAATTGACGACGTTTATAGAAGCAGACGGTAGAGTGATTGGCGCGAGTGTTGTCCTTCTGGATTATAACGAAGTTGTTAAGGAAATCGGTGGAAAGCTCTTTCCGTTTGGTTACAAGTTATTTACCAAACGTAAGAAGATTACAAAGATGCGGTTGATCAGTGCTAATGTATTACCCGAGTATCAAAAGTGGGGATTAGGCGTTGTGCTTGTCTCGCGATTGAAGGACTTGTGGAAAAAATGGACCGTTGATCACCTCGAGATTTCCTGGGTGCTCGAAAGTAATCACTTGTCATACAAGTCCCTGGCCCGCGCCGGCTGTACTGTCGATAAAACCTATCGAATCTATGACAAAACGTTTGAAGAGAGTGCGGAAACCGGGTAGATGTGCCGTTATTTGATCACGGGAGCGACAGGATTCATTGGCGGTCATCTGGCGAAAAAATTGGTTGATCAAGGTGCTGATGTGCGCTGCTTGATCAGAGCAACCTCTGATTCGTCGTTGCTTGATTCGTTGGGAGTGGAAATTGCCAAAGCTAGTTTGTACGAGCGTGACTTGTTACGGGAGGCCGTTAGGGATGTAGACGTGGTGATCCATTTGGCGGGTCGTACCACCGCTTTCTCTTTAGGAGATTTGTTGAGGGTGAATCGCAACGGCACCTATTATTTGGCAGAAGCCTGCGCTAATCAGGAAGTTCCTCCCGCACATGTCGTGGTTTCATCAATTGCGGCTTCCGGTCCGGTTGCCAGAAATCAGGTGCGGATGGAGGATGATGCTCCGCGTCCTGTCTCTAATTATGGATTGAGTAAACGAGCTGGTGAATGCGCCGCCTTGTTGTTTGCGAATAGAGTCCCGACTTCGATCGTTCGGCCGGGGATGGTTTTCGGTGAACGTAATAAAGAGATGTTTCCTGTCTTTCAATCGATGGCACGAATGGGGTCACATGTGGTGTTGGGACCAGCATCACCGCGAGTGCCAGTAATCCATGTGGAAGACTTATGCGAGTTGTTAGTCCGTGTTGCTGAGCGCGGTCAGCGGATTACTGTCGATGATAAACTTCAGGCTGTTTCAGGGGATGGAGTTTATTTCGGAGTCTGCGATGAAACGCCGAGTTACGCGCGGTTAGGCTCGATGCTCAAGCAGGTGATTGGTAAGCGAGGGGCGAGGCAGGCAACCGTTCCAAGCCCATTGACTTGGTTGCTGGGAGTGACTGTGGAAGCATTCGCTCGACTGTTTGGCCGCTCCATGTCATTCAATCTCGACAAAATCCGTGAAGCTCAATCTGAGTCGTGGGAATGTTCCCTTGAAAATGTGATTAATGATCTCGACTATGAATTTCCGATCCGCCTCAAATCCCGACTCGAGCAGACTTATCGATGGTATCTGGCGAACGACTGGCTCAAATAGTTCATTCTTTTCCATTCGATAGATATTTGATGGAAGTCCAGACGGACTAAACATGGCTGGAATTGATGGTGTCCGCCCTCGAACCGAGTGAATATCCCTTAAAAACAAGGTGAATCCACCATGTTGGGGGGATTCACTGAAAGAAACATTCATTGGGGCGTATGTCGATATGTGATAATATTAACAGGGAGAAATCAGATAAAGGAATACAGTTATGCTTACGATATTTGGCCGCAGTCCGAAAACTGAAAAGTTCTGTGATGGACACAGTCGTCGTGACTTCTTAACCATCGGATCCGCGGCTGCCTTAGGTGGTATTACTTTACCTCAGTTGCTGCGAGCTGAAGCTCAACAAAGCTTGGGGCGACAGCACAAGGCGGTTATTAATGTATTCCTTCCAGGTGGACCTCCTCATCAGGATATGTGGGATATTAAACAGGATGCTCCTTCTGAAATCCGTGGTGAATTTCAGCCGATCTCGACCAACGTCTCTGGGATTCAGATTGGTGAATTGTTTCCTAAGATGGCAAAGATGATGGATAAGTTCACCATCATCCGTTCGATTGTAGGAGCTGCTGGTGGGCACGCTTCGTTTCAGGCGATGACTGGCTTTGCCCCGGGCAATGAGCCAACTGGCGGCTGGCCTTCGATTGGTGCATGGGTATCCAAGGTGCAAGGTCAGGTAAATCCAAGCATTCCGGCCCACGTTAGTATGTTCTACAAGACAAGCCACAATCCTTGGGGAGATCCTGGAAACGGTGGCTTTCTAGGTATGGCTCATGGACCTTTTCGCTTGGTTGGTGGAAAAGGGGAAACAAGCAAAACAGACAATATGGTTCTCAAAGGTATTTCGTTGGATCGCCTGCAGGACCGTAACGCTCTACTCGCATCTGTTGATCGTATTAAACGAGAAGTGGATCTGACTGGTGCGATGGATGGGATGGATGCTTTTACTCAGCAAGCCGTGGGAATTCTGACTTCTTCGGAACTGGTAGATGCGATGGATATTTCTGACGAGTCTCCAGAGACTCTCGAAAGATACGGCAAAGGCGATTCGGAATTTCGCGCAGACGGCGCTCCGAAGATGACGGAGAACTTCTTAATTGCTCGACGATTAGTGGAGGCTGGTGCTCGTGTTGTATCACTGAACTTCAGTCGTTGGGACTGGCATAGCGGTAATTTTGATCGTGCTCGTCAGGACATGCCCATGCTTGACGGTGCGTTATCAGCACTTGTTCAGGATCTTCATGACCGAGGACTTAATCGAGACGTCTCAGTGGTGGTTTGGGGTGAGTTTGGCCGGACACCAAAGATTAATCCTAAAGCTGGCCGTGACCACTGGCCTCGTGTTAGTACAGCTGTTTTGGCCGGCGGTGGAATGAATCATGGTCAGGTTATTGGTGAGACTAACCGTCTTGGTGAATATGCAGTTGATCGTCCTGTAAACTTCCAGGAAGTTGCCGCCACGTTATATAACCAAATCGGAGTTAACCTTCGAGCTACTCGAGAATTCGATCTCCGGGGGCGTCCTTATTCCCCAGTGAACGCAGGTGTCGAGCCAATTCGTGAATTACTATAAATACAAAGTAAGCGACACAGAATTCAATCAAACATGAATCATCTGACAGCCACTTTCGTTGTCAAAAGGAGTTTGACAGATGCTAAAAATACTCGATCGTGCGGCAGCGGGAAGTAAGTTTTGTGATGGTCATGACCGTCGCACCTTCCTTCAAATTGGTGCTTTGGGAAGCTTAACACTCCCGCAGCTATTGCAGGCAGAAGCTGCCAGCGGTGTCTCCAATTCGCACAAAGCGGTCATCATGGTGTATATGTGCGGCGGACCTCCTCATCAGGATATGTATGATTTGAAGCCCGACGCTCCGTCCGAAGTGCGCGGTGAATTCTCACCTATCAAAACGAATGTGCCGGGAATTGAAATCTGTGAGCATCTGCCAAAGATGGCAGCGATGATGGACAAGTTTGTTCCGATTAGAACGATGGCAAATTGTCAGGGAGGACACACAGGTTTCCAGTGTTTTACGGGCAATATTGCAAATAACGAACCGGCGGGCGGCTGGCCTCACATCGGTAGCGTGGTCTCTAAATTTCAGGGACCCGTACATGATGGAGTGCCTCCTTTTGTTAGCCTTTGCTATACAACCAAGCACAAACCCTACAACGAACCTAAAGCGGGATTTCTTGGCCTGGGACATAGTAGCTTCCGTCCAAGTGGGCCTGGTAAAGATGACCTCGTTCTGAAAGATATCACGACTGATCGACTGGATGATCGCAAAGCTTTGCTGGCATCGGTGGATGGATTTCGTCGTCACTGGGATAACTCAGGGAAGATGGAAGGTATGGATTCCTTTTCACAACGTGCCATGGGTATCCTGACATCATCAGACTTGTTCAAGGCTTTAGATGTCAGTGAAGAATCGGCGGAGACGCGTGAACGTTATGGCTATGCTAATCCAAATCAGCCGAAGGGTGATGGGGCTCCTCGTGTCCCGCAAAACCTCTTATTAGCTCGTCGCCTAGTGGAAGCTGGAGTACGAGTCGTGACGGTTAATTACAGCTTCTGGGATTGGCATGGCAGTAACTTTAAGATAGGTAAAGAAGAGCTTCCTATTTTCGACCAGGGTATAACGGCCTTGGTTGAAGATCTTCATCAAAGAGGTATGGCGGATGACGTTTCCGTAGTTGCCTGGGGTGAGTTTGGCCGCACACCAAAAATAAATAAGAATGCGGGGCGTGATCACTGGCCTCGAGTTTCGAGTGCCTTACTTGCTTGTGGGGGTATGGAAACTGGGCAGGTGATTGGGCAAACAGACCGTCAGGCTGGAGAAGCGATTGAACGCCCGGTTCTGTTCGAAGAAGTTTATGCAACACTCTATCGAAATATGGGTATTAATCTGAATTCGGATCGTTTATTCGACTTCCGTGGGCGTCCTCAGTACCTGATTCCATCCGGTACGAAGCCGCTCGATGAATTAGTATAGACCGTAGTATTAATTCACCTCTTCTGCCCGGTTGCTAAGGAATTTCGACGTGCATCGTTGCTCTCTAATGTATAACGTGTGTGCATGGAAACGGCATGCTGGACGGCTCTTAGTGGTAGTCTTGATGTGTCTTTGTGTGCTTCAGAGTCTGCAGGCTCAGCAATCGAAGAATCCCTTTCCCCAGGTGCGTTTTGATATCGAAGTGGAAGCGGTTTTGGCAAAGGCCGGTTGTAATATGGGAGCCTGCCATGGCAATCTAAACGGCAAGGGTGGCTTCAGGTTGTCGCTGCGTGGTCAGAGTCCCAACGACGATTACCAGTGGTTAATGAAAGAGTATAGCCGTCGGCGGCTCAACTTATTGGAGCCTGCTCAGAGTTTGATTTTACTGAAGCCTACAAGTGCTGTTTCTCATCAAGGCGGGACACGCTTTCGTACCGATTCTCTAGAGTATTCGATTCTTAGTCGTTGGCTGAAAGCCGGAGCACCGGGACCGGACGAGAACGAAGTCAAGGTAACGAATTTGGTTGTGTTACCGGAAGACAGTGTTGTTCGAGCACCAAGAGATTCGGTCCAACTTCAGGTCATCGCTCAATTTTCTGATGGCTCAACGGCCGATGTAACATCTCTGGCTGTTTATGAGCCCTCTAATCTGGTTGCCGAAGTTTCGGCAGGAGGCCTAGTCCATCGTCTGAAGGATGGTGAATCAACGATTGGAGTTCGTTTTTTAAGTAATCAGCTGGCAATTCGCGTTGCGTTTATGCCGCGAACAAGTCGTAAGCGTATTCGTTTCCCGGAAGCGGTTAATTATGTGGACGAGTTGGTATTTGAGAAACTCAGAAAGCTGGGAATTCAGCCAGCGGAACTAACGGATGACTCAGAGTTTATTCGTCGAGCATTTCTTGATGCTCTGGGGATGCTTCCCACCGGGCAAGAAGCGAAAGCATTTGTAGACGACAGCAACTTGAATAAACGAGCAATATTAATCGATAGTTTGCTTGATCGGCCGGAATTCAGTGATCGTTGGGCTCTGGTCTGGTCAGACTTGTTACGTAATGAAGAGAAGGTTTTAGACAGTAAGGGCGTTGAAGTATATCACCGCTGGATTCGTAATTCATTTGAGCAGAGAAAGCCACTGGATCAATTTGTTCGTGAGTTAATCGTTGCCACCGGCAGCACTTATGAAGTGCCTACTACGAATTACTGGCGAGCCAATAGAACTCCTGACGTTCGAGCCGAGACCACGGCACGAACGTTTTTGGGGATTCGGCTTCAATGTGCTAAGTGCCACAATCACCCTTTCGATCGCTGGACTCAAGATGATTATTATGATTGGGCAACACTCTTTAGTGGAATACAGTATGAAGAGGTTGGTGATAATAAGCGGTCAGATAAATTCGATAAGAATGAGTTTGTTGGAGAGCAGATTGTCAAATATGCATTCCAGGAAGAGTACACAAATGCTCGCACGAAGTCCCCGGCGTCCCCACGCTTTCTGGGGAATGCTACGCAGGCTGAAGACGCAGAAGAGGATCGTTTGAATTCTCTGGCGAAATGGGTGACTTCAGCGGAGAATCAGTGGTTTGTAAGAAGTCAGGTGAACCGAATTTGGTACCACGTGATGGGACGTGGGCTTGTCGAACCCGTGGATGATTTACGAGTTACTAACCCACCGGTAAACCCGGCACTGTTAAATGCACTTTCCCAAGCCTTTATCGATTCCGGGTTTGATGTTCGAGCATTGGTACGGCAAATTATGGTTTCCACAACGTATCAGCTAAGTTCACAACCGAATGCGACTAATGCGAACGATCAGCAGAACTTCTCACGAGCCATTGTGAAACGACTTGATGCAGAAGTGCTGCTAGATGCTCAGAATCAAGCGATCGGCCTGCCAGCTAAGTTTAATGGTTATGAGCTTGGCATTCGTGCCGGACAGATTCCTGGTGTTCGTAAGATTAAATGGCGGAAAGAGGCTCCATCTTCAGGTGATTTATTTCTAGCTACGTTTGGAAAGCCAGACCGAATGATGGCTTGTGAATGTGAGCGTTCCAATGAAACGACGCTGAATCAAGTGTTTTTTCTTGTGAGTGACAAGGGAATTGGCGAGCGGATGAATGAGAGTGAAAGCCAGGTGCGTCAATTAGCCGAATCTGAGATATCAGATGCGGAATTAGTGAAATTGATATACTGGAGAACTTTGAGTAGGGCGCCGGGTCGCGCAGAACTTGTCTTTGCTACTAATTATCTGGCAGATGCCGAAGGATTATCAACAGCGTCCGCAGTGGTAAGTAAAGGACGTCGAAAAGAACGAGTGGAGGTGACTTCATTAGACCTTATGCTTCGTACAGAAGAACGACTCAAAAATGTTCAGGATCTTACCTGGGCACTACTAAACGCAAAGGAATTCCTTTTTCGGCATTAAGATGTCTAGTGACGACGAGATTCGTTAGGAGAGAATCATGAAGACCGTATTTAGTGTAATGTTGTTGAGCATACTGGTTGTGTTTAACACCCAAAGGGCTCAGGCAGGAGCTAACGATGGACGTCTGGATATTTACTGGGTGGATGTAGAAGGTGGCGCAGCCACTCTCATCGTGACACCTCAAGGCGAGTCGATTCTTATCGACACAGGAAATCCCGGCATTCGTGACCCACAACGAATCTTCAATGTTGTTACGCGGGAAGCGCGGCTGACGAAGATCGATCATCTCATCACGACTCACTATCATCGGGATCATTATGGTGGTGCTTCTCAACTTTCAAAGATGATCTCGCTCGGAACCGTTTGGGATAACGGTAAGTTTGAAGGGATGCCCGATGATCCTGGCGAAGACTATTTCACTTTCAAAGCGGAAGCTCGCCGGGTAATTAATCCAGGAGCAGAATTGCCACTCAAGCAGACTGCCAAAGACGCTCGCAACCGTCAGACTCCATTAAGTTTTACATGTCTTGGAACGCGTAAAAAGTTCATTCCGGCCTCTCGGGGAGCCAAGGTCAACAAAGCTATTTGTCAGGACAGTCGTGCTAAGGACCGGGATGGTTCTGACAATGCCAACAGCGTTGCTATGTTACTGGAGTTTGGTGAATTCCGTTTTTATGATGGCGGTGATATCACTTGGAATCAAGAAGCTAAGTTGATTTGTCCAATTAATCTGATTGGACGTGTGGATGTATATCAGGTGACTCATCATGGACTCGACAGCAGTAACAATCCGTTGGTTCTGCGATCGGTACTGCCTACGGTGACTGTGATGAACAACGGAGTTACCAAAGGTTGTGCTCCTGAAGTTTTTGCCACGTTGACGTCAATCCCATCGATTAAGGCGATGTATCAGGTGCATAAAAATATGCGCCCAGATGGTCAGGTAAATAATGCTCCGGATGAATTTATCGCAAACCGTAAGGCTGACGCATGTGAAGCCAATTTCATTAAGCTGTCAGTAGCCCCGAATGGTAAGAGTTATGAAGTGATGATTCTGGCGAATGAACATAGGGCAACCTATTCCACAGTGAAGAAGTAGCATGTCAATTAAACCTCCTTCCCAATTTCAACTACAACATGATCTGCATGTGTCCCGCCGTCAGGCTTTAAAGGTTGGCGGTGCCGGAATGTTGGGCTTGAACATGCCCGGACTTCTGGAGGCGGCCGAAAAAACGACAGTGATTAAGCCTCGTGCTAAGCGGGTGATTTTTCTGTTTCAATGGGGAGGTCCCAGTCCGATTGACATGTTCGATATGAAACCGGACGCTCCGGATGATATTCGAAGCCCTTATCGCCCGATTCAGACGTCGTTGCCTGGTCTGCACGTCTGTGAGCATTTACCAAAAATGGCGAAGCTCATGGAGAAGGTCACATTAATACGCAGCGTGCACCATAAAATGAAACATCACAATTCCGCGGGCTATTATGCCTTGAGCGGCCATGAACCTCCGAGTGATGACCAGCGTTTGCGAGACCTACCGGAACTATATCCCGCTTATGGTAGTGTTGTCGATAAGCTTGCACCTAGTCGTGGTTCAATCCCTACTTTTGTTTCGTACCCACATACATTGCGAGACGGATCAATCACTCCGGGACAGCACGCTAGTTTTTTAGGGAAGGCGTATGATCCTCTGTTTTTCAAAGAAGATCCGAACAGTGAACAATTCAAGTTACCGCAATTGAGTGTTCCAGCGGATCTGGATTCGGATCGTCTGACACGACGTCGTGATTTACAGAAGTTCATAGACAATCAAAGTCGACTACTCGATGATAATGAGATAATCCGTGGATTCGATCAGTATTACGATAAAGCCCTCAATATGTTGACGAGTAGTAAAGTGCGTAAGGCGTTTGATTTGGGGCAGGAAAGCGAGGGAGTGCGTGAAAAATACGGCCGAACGACCTATGGTCAGAGTGTTTTGCTAGCACGGCGTCTTGCCGAGTCCGGTGTGAAATTTACGACCGTCTATTTCTCAAACAGCATTGGCGGACGTACGGTTGGTTCCGGGGGTTGGGATACTCATGGCTTTGATGGTTCACGAATGTACAAGATCGTAGACAAGTATCACTTTCCCGTCACGGAACAAACATTACCGACGTTGTTGTTGGAATTGGAAGAACGGGGCTTGTTGGACGAGACACTTGTGGTTTGGATGGGTGAATTCGGGCGCACTCCCAAGATTAATAAGAATGAGAGTCGGGACCACTGGCCCAATTGCTACACCGTGTTAATGGCCGGCGGCGGCGTCAAAGGTGGATATATTTATGGGGCCTCAGATCGCTATACCATGGCTCCTGATGAAGATCCGGTGAAGCCTGAAGATCTAGCTGCCACGATTTACTATTTGTTGGGGATTTCTCCGGATACGGAAATTCATGACAAAGACAATCGTCCTTTACCGATCGCTGGACGGCCAATTCTCGACATCATGGTCTGATTAGATTTTGAGGGAAGTCGCTAGCTGCACACCTCGGCTCACTGATTTGCTGGAATTTCGGTCAGGAATCTAGTCTAATACGACGAGACATACAAATCTTAATCCTGATAGGAGACCACGAGTAATGTCGAAATTAAACCGACGTGAATTTGTAAAGAAAACGGGTGCTGCCTCTACGGTATTTGCCGCATTTACCGTGGCGGGAACAAAGTCATCACGACAGGTTCTTGGAGCTAATGATCGGATCCGGGTTGGCGTTGCCGGGATTAATGGTCGGGGAACTTCACATATCGGAGGATTTGCTCCGATGGATGGCGTTGAAGTTAGCTATTTGATTGATCCTGACACTCGTTTATTCGAATCTCGGACTAAGATGGTGCAAGATAAAGGTGGCAATACACCAACTTGTGTGCAGGACATTCGCGAAGCGCTTGATGACAAGAACTTAGACGTTGTCACGGTAGCCACTTGTAACCACTGGCACTCCTTGATTACGATCTGGGCATGTCAGGCGGGCAAAGATGTCTACGTCGAAAAGCCGATCTCTCATAATTTATTTGAAGGCCGCAAGTGTGTAGAAGCAGCGGCAAAATATGATCGTATTGTGCAGCACGGGACACAGAATCGATCCAGTCAGGGCAAGGCGAATGAGATCGCCGCTGTCCAATCAGGGAAGTATGGAAAACTGCTTGTTTCCAAGGGTTACTGCTGTAAGCCACGTTGGTCTATCGGACATAAACCGCTTGCGACCCCTCCGCGAGAACTTGATTGGGACCTTTGGTTAGGGCCCGCTCCGAAACAAGATTATCATGGTAATTTGCATACCTATAACTGGCACTGGTTCTGGGATACCGGAAATGGTGATACCGGTAATCAGGGTGTTCACGAAATGGATATCGCTCGCTGGGCAATTAAAGATTCAACATTGCCCAAGCGGATTTGGAGTGTTGGTGGTCGTTATGTTCCAGGTGAAAAGGATCAGGGAGAGACTCCGAATATGCAAGTCAGCGTTTACGAATACGAAGATGCGATCTTGTTGTTTGAAACTCGTGGTTTGGTAGGCAAGTCGGGTGCACCGGACCGAATGGTTACCAACGAATACTACACCACGGATGGAGTGATTAAAGGAGGTAAATTCTATGCTCAGGGAAGTGATCAGGGAGAGTCGCTTAGCGTGGAAGGCGCACCTGTAACTCCTGGCGGAGCATTTGGAAGTTTTATTCAGGCAGTGCGAAGTCGTAAACAAGAAGAGATTAACTGTGATGCTGAAGTCGCTCATTACTCCAGTGCCTTGTGTCATCTGGCTAATATTTCATACCGTCTGGGTAAGCAGGATTCCTTATTGAAAGATGAGAACCCTTATAACAATAACGAGACAATCAAGGACTCCCTTGGCATGCTTAAGTATAATTTGAAAGCGGTCGAAATTGATCTGGCTGAGAATACTTATTCGATCGGCCGGGACTTGAAGTTCGACCCTGTGAAGGAGCAATTCATTGGAGACAAACAGGCGGATACCATGTTGACCCGTCCTTATCGTGCTCCCTATGTTGTACCTGAGAAGGTATAGTTCTCGGTAGAATACACGAGCTACTAACGCTTTTTGTTGGTAGCTCGTTTTTCGTTTTCACTTAAAGATAAGTCCCACCAACACATAATGTAGTTTTTCATCTCCCCTCGAAGGTGCTTATTACAATGATGATTCGATCAATCTGTCGGTGTT
>Ga0209404_10000755_pt1 | contig 24601 bp, 25 predicted proteins | sample TroAtlMetagenome_2_FD_187447 | JGI IMG/M metagenome (GOLD analysis project Ga0209404, IMG submission 187447) | Marine eukaryotic phytoplankton communities from Atlantic Ocean - Tropical Atlantic ANT8 Metagenome (SPAdes) (version 2) | ecosystem: Environmental > Aquatic > Marine > Oceanic...
AATCATGGATTCAATGCTACAACATATGATACTGTAACTAATGGTTCTTATGATGCTGCTGCTGGTCAGTTAGTTCTTACAATTCCTAATCACACCTATAGAAATGGTGATAGAATAAGAATTGCAGATAACTCACTAACATTTGAGTGTAATGCTTCTACTGGTACTCACATATTTGTAAGTGGTGTTGCTGATGCTATCACATCTGGTGCATCTAACTTCACAGCACAGGCTGGTACAACATACAATCCTGTAACTGGTGAGATGGTGATTACTCTTGGTACTCATAGTCTTACAACTGCTAATACAATTCAGATTGCAGACGGTGGTGTTACATTTACTTGTGATGCTGATGCTCATGCAACTAATCATTCATATCCAAGAGCAACTGATCCTCAGTCTGGACAGAACATTGCTATTACTGCTGTAACTGGTACAACTATTACAGTTAATGTTGGTATCGCTAACCCAACTGGTAATGCTAAATCATATCCTCGTGCTGCTGATCCTGTAAGTGGAAGATGGTTGTCTGTTACTAATGTAACTGCTAATACAATTGAAGTTAATGTTTTATTAGGTACTCCATCTACTAACTCTTCAGTACATACATTTGTATCTGCAACTGCTAATGGAATTGAGAAGGCAAATGATTCTATTAAATTATTTAATGATGCTCTTACATTTACATGTTTGAAGGATGGTAATACAGTACAGAAGACATATCCAAGAAACTCTGATCCAATAGCGGGTAGAGCGTGGTTACCTATCTCTAATGTAACACAGAATTCATTTGATGTGTTCGTTGGTAAGGCTGGTCCTAACAGTCAGTATGCTCATACATTTGTATCTGCAACAAATAATGGAGTTTGGAGACAGACTGGTAAGGTTTGGTTTAATGTTGGACAGACATTAAATGTAAATCACACACCTACTGCTGCTGATTACAATCCAACAACAGGTGATCTGGTTCTAACTATTGGTTCTCACTCATTAACAGTAGGTGAGAGTGTTAAGTTAGGAACTGAATCTTTAATCTTTACATGTGCTACAGATAATAATGCTACTAAGCACGCTTATCCAAGAGCAGCAACGATAACACAACCAAGTACATATGCATTTGGTAACTGTTCTGATGTTCTTGCTACTGTAGATACCTTGATTGGTATTGTTGGTGATTCACTGAAGGCAGGTACATTAGATACTCTACCATCACTAAGCAGTGGTGAGTGGGATTGTGCTAACGTTCGTCAATCACTAGAGACACTATATGATATTATTACCGATTCTATCACTGCTGGTAATATCAGTGGCCTTCCTACAGTTAATAAGGGAGACTTTATACTCAACAGTGAGTCCTCTAAGTGCTTCAGAGACATTGCATTCATTACAGATGCTTTAGTTAATGACTTAAGACTTGGTGGTAACATTAACAGTGTTCAGGCAGGTGAATCTTACTTCGTTGGTAACAACTTAGACTTCATTGATGCTGAGAAATCAGAAACTATTGATGCTTACACATATGTTGGATCAATAGCAACTGCTGCAATGAGGAACTTCGATGTCCTCGTGTTTAATTGTGATACAACCACTGGTTCTGCTATCGTAGACGTTGGTGATACAAGAGGTATCATCATTGGTATGACTGTTAATGAGTATGATGAGAGTGGTGCGTCGCCATATGTTAATGGTGCATTACAATCAGGTGCAACAGCAATCTATACTAACATACCAGAAGGAACATATGTTAAGAGGATTGTTGATAATACTAAGATTGAACTTGGTGTTATTAATTCTAGATTAACAACTGGTAATACAGTTAATGCTTTACAAACAAGCACAACAACAAATCTATTCTTTGCTTATACTAAGGGAGCATGGGCTGACACTGCACCTTCAGTAGACACTACTATTACTCAGGATACAACTACTGCTCCTGGTAGTCTACAGTGTGCTAGTACCGCAGCTGCAATAGACACATTGATTGGTAACATGACCACCATTATTAACAGTGGTGTTGGATCAGTTACTCGTCAAGAACAGACAGTTAATACAGCATTGCTTGCTTCCAGAGCAACAGTCTTTACGATTGATACAACTGGAACAGGTTCATCTAATGCTCACGACTTTGAGACTGGAACACCTGTAAGATTGGTTCCTCGTCCTCGTTTCGATACTGTTACACAGAAGTATGTTGATGTTGATAAGAGACTCGTTAGATTACCTAATGGATTTACTACCAACCAAATATATTATGTAATTGCTCCAGGTAGAACTACTGTACCAGAGAATTATAATGGTACTACATTCTTTAATGGCAGTGATCAGACTAAGTTGATGCTTGCAACATCTAAAGAGAATGCTGCTGCTGGTATCTACATCTATGCATCTGAGACTGATGCTATTGATCCTGATGTTGAGATTGATATCTATCAGTTCGTACTTGATGATAAGTACGACCTACACAAGTATAAGTGTAACTTAACTAATACAGTTAATGCTGGTATTGAAACTGATATTTCACACATCTTCGACAAACCATCTGCATCTACTACTCCTCATAGAATATTCTTTAGAGGAATTGAGGGTGGTAATCTACCTCTTGTTGCTACAACTTATGTTACTGGTAACAATTCAGTAGTTGCTGACCTTGTAACTGGAAGACTTAATGGATTAAGTGAGTTCTATGCTAAGTATCAAACAGCTAAGATCTTTACTATCCACGAGACACATGCTGATGCTATCAGTGGAGCAAATCCAATTACATTCCAGTCTGGACAGACATTAAACTTTAATGTATTTGCTAACAAGCGTAGAAGTCCATTCCAATATGATGCTGGATTTACTGATAACACAACAAGTTCTGGTAAGTGGTTCATTCAGGTTAAGGATGAGCATACTAGTAATGACAATATCTTCTGGAGAATCCATCAGACAGATTATGCTGATAGACCTAAGACCACTGATATGTGGTATGAGCGTCTTAAGGATACTCGTGAAGCAGATGAAAGAACATATAAGATTCGTTACGTTATTCCTAAGTATCTTGAGAATGCAAGAGATCCTATCAACGGATTTGTCATTAAGACAAGAACTGACGATACACGTAAGATAATTCCACAGAAGATCTTACTGAAACCTGTAAGTGGTAACCAGTTTGGTGCTAGGTTCGAGAACCCAAGACAAGCAGGTGAATACATTGGTTACACCAGTGCAGACTTTACAAGCAATAGCTTGAATAAAGATGTAGCATACGATCCATATAAGAAGGATCTAACTGGTGCTGGTATTGATTATCGTGCATTTATCCGTACATCTAGTGGTATTCAGGCAACAATTCAGGGTGCTCGTTATGTTGCAGATGAGTTAGATAACTCAATCAATTACTTAGAATTGACTGTATATGACCATGCAGTTGACCTTGTAAACTTCCCTGGCCTAAGAAATGATAAGTTTACTACAGTTAAGATTACATCACCTCAAGGTGGTTCATTCATAACTAACAAGACACAGAGTATTGCTGCCAATCAGATTGAATGGACTGGTAATTCTTCAGGTCTTGCTAATATACATGGCTATTTCTCAGTTGGAAGTGACCATTACCTAATTCTGAAAAATATTCGCGGGGGAAAATTAGAGTACTCAGAATTCACTCAGACTAGATTTACTCAAGGTAACATCTTTGCCGATATGGTAGAAGATCAAGACTTTGGTAAGTCACTACCACTTAAGACATTAATTGCTAAGGGATATCCTGAGTATTATTACAAGCAGGATGGTGCAAATGTTTACACCATCACACCTGGTGATACTGTAACTGATAGTGCTGGTGTTCAGTATTATGTTGATACAGTTAAGGATGCAGGTATCATTGATGATACATTCTACATCTTTGGATATGAGACATTACAGAAACGTATTGCAGGTCAGCAAGATGGTATTTACTATCTAACTTGCTTACGTGGTAACATGTCACCATTCCCAACTGGTGCTGGTGCTGCTGGAAACTTCCAGAGATTCAAGTTCTCTCAGCCAGTTAGCAAACTATATCCTCTAAACTACAGGAATGATCCTCTCTGGTTCAAGAATTCAGGTACAACAAACGAAGAGAAGAATCTATATGCTAACCTAATTGATCCACCACAAGCATACTCTGCTGCTGATAACTATACACATGGTTTAGTTACAGTTAACGATTATAAGAACTCTACTACAAGAGAAGGTATTGAGGATCTAATTCAGCAATCTGCTTTCATTGAAAATTCATATATTGGAAGCAATAAGATTCAGGCACAGAGTGGTAATGCTACATCTGGTTCTGAAGATCGTAAGATTGCAATTGCTGGTAATAGTACAGTTCTATCAGATCAAAGATACTACGTTGAATTAAGAAGGCCATCTATTGCAAGAGCAGGTAACCACACATTTGAATATCTTGGTTTCGGACCAGGTAACTATTCAACTGGTTTACCATTCAGACAAGAGATTGTTCTTACATCAACAGAAGACTTCTATGCACAGTCTAAGAAACAAGACGGTGGTATAGTATTCTACACTGGTATTAACTCTAACGGTGACCTATACATTGGTAATCGTAAGATCAATGCTATTACAGGTGCAGAAGTATTCCTAGATGCTGCTGTATTAGCAGATGATGGAGATAAGGATGATGTAATCGGAAGTCTAGTTACTACCTTCGATACTCCTGTAACATTCAACCAGAATATTACAGTTGTTGGTAATGAAGGAGAACTTGCTAACACATTTGAGTCTCCTCTAGTAATATCTGTACAGGATAATGACTTAACACAGCAACGTGATGCATTAATCATTCGTTCTAATGTAAGTTCTATTGATCCTGTAACACAATTAGAACAGGATGAGCAATTAAGTAGAACTGGATGGGTTCCACCAACTAAAGGTGATATCCGTCTAAGTAAGAACCGTGTAAATGCTGCTATCTTTGGATTTAATGCCAGAGGTAATGGTCAAGAGTACATGTTCCAGACACATACTGGTGGTTCTGGTGCTCTTCCATCAAATATGACACCAAACAATAAAGCATTGGTTGGTAGTCCTGGTGGAACTAGACTTGCTAGTGAACAGTATACAATGTATGGTGGTGTATTACCAAGGCCAGGCGATGTTCTAATCAAAGGTCAGGAAGTAGGAAGAACAGGTTCATTTGGATGGATCTATGCAAACTACTACGAACCAATTGCTGATTCAAGTATATTCACTGTTGAGTTCATTGCTGCTTCAAGTTTAGTTAAGTTTACATTCAAGTCAGTAAATACAGGACTTGACATTACTAATGATGATCTTGGTATTACATCTGGATCTCAGATTAGGATTAATGATTTCTATCATAATACTAACTTCAATTCTATACCATTTACAGTTGTTTCACCTAACGGAGATGCATTCTCTGGTACTAATAACTACGTTCACTTCCAAGCTGAAGGTATATCATTAGCGAATGAGACACTTAACTGGAATAATGACATTATTGCTAATACTCCAGGTGGTTCACCTAATCCAACAGTTGAGTTCTCTAACTCTTCCTTCAAGGAGATTGGTGTACTTGGTGCTGAGGCAATTAGAACTGAGACTGACACTATTGGTGATTACAAACTTGGTGTTAACACTGTTGCACGTTCTGCACACAGTGCTTATCAGAAGGCATTTGTATCTGCTGAGACAGAACCTCGTGCTAACTTAGATGTCGTTGGTACTACATTCATCAGTGGTAAGACAATTGGTGCTTACTTAACTGAGACAGGAACAGTCAAGACTGAAACTGGTAGCACCTCTGCATTCTTAGTTGGTGGTGATAGTGCTGCTCCTACAGATTCTGCACTATTCAGAGTTAATACTGTAAATAATCGTGTAGGTATCAATGTTGATAACGCATCACTAGACAGTACATTCTATGTTGGTGGTACTTCTAAGTTCACTGATAATGCTATCTTCTTACAAGACGTAGAAGTTAATGGTGGAGGCGGTGCTAATACTGCTGATGTAACAACAACAATCACAACAGGTGGATTTAATCTTGTTAATTCAGCAGGATTTACTGGAACACTTAATATTGCTCAGAATGCAACTACGATTGCTATTGGTGATACAACTGCTGAAGATCAGTTTATCAATATTGGTCGCGGTTCACTTCATAGTAACATAAGATTGGGTGCTACACCTGATAATCGTGTATCAGATGGTGCTCTTACAATATCACTTGTTGACATTGGTGGTGCATATGATAATAACGAATCATTATCTGCTACTAGAATTAAGACTAAAGTTCTTAAGATAGATGGTGATGCACAACTAGGAACCAGAAGATCTGGTGCTGGTAGTATCGTTAAACTAAGTTCTACTGCTCAGAAGGTAGAATTCTTCGCTGGTAACTCGGCCACATCTATATTAGACTTCGCAACTAATGCTTCTGATATTACGATTGCTGGTCAAGGTGGATCTACAACAGTTAGAAACAACTTAATTGTTGATGCTACTGCTAGATTCAATGCTAACGTTACTTTATGTGGTGGATTTGCTTCTTACTCATTCTCTGCTAAGAGAGCACAGGCAGGATCAACTGCATTTGCTCATGCTAGTGGAGTACTTGGTAACAATCTATTCAACAGTAACGTTGATTTGGTTGATGTTCTAAGAGTAACTTCAAACAATACTCTGATTGATACTTACAACCAAGTTGATACATCTGGTAGTGGTGCATGGGGTGGAGCAACATTCCAGCAAGAGATTCCTAATGTTGGTGGAGTACCAAACGTTGAACCTCAGACTTTAGTTGCTTTAACAGGTAACCAATACTATCTACCAATCAAGAACAAGCCTCAAGATGCTGCTGGTAATCAGTACTTCAATGAGAATGATATTCTATTGATTGATACAGATGATTCTGGTGGTACATTACATCCTGAATTTGTTAAGGTTGTTTCACTACCAAGGATTAGTACTGCTCCATACTACATCGTAGTCGAGAGACTACCATTTGGTACATGGACAGCAACAAGATCGGATCATCCTGATACAACTCCAATTTATAAGTGTAACGTTCAGTATGATGCTACATGGATCACTACTGCAATTGATTCTGGTGGAGTATCAGAAAATGTTTACCTATCACAGTTCGGTGGTAATATAGACATCGGTGATTATGTAATCATTGATCGTGAAGATACAACTGTCCCTGCTGATGGTGTTAATGATCAAGGTGAACTGTTCAAGGTAGAGACTTTATTATCACAGGTTGCTAAGAGTCTATTCATTAAGAATGGTTGTGATACCGCTAATGAAGAGACAGTATTCTCTGTTGATTCTACTGATGGTACATTAGTAGTTGGTGGTGATGCTAACATTGGCGGTTCATTGAACCTAACAGGAACATGCACAACACCATATATTGATGCTACTACCAACAGAAAACTTAAGATTACTAATAATCAGACTGTTGATGTATTCAAGGTTGATACTTGCACAGGTAATACACAGTTTGGTAATCAGCATGGTACAGTGTTCATGCTATCCGAGCAGTTTGGTACATCCCCTGCTGCATATACTAAGGATTCAGATTTAGTCTATGTTTATAGACATAATCCTCAGTCTACTATATCTGGTGGTCCTTTAACTACTACTGCGGACAACGTTGTAACTGCCACATCAAACATTGAGATTCAAGGTAACCTAACTGCATTCAAGAAGGGAGACTTGGTTGCAATTTATACAACTGGTGTTGGTGCTGCGATTGAGGTTATTCAGATTACTGATGATCCATATGTCAGTGGTACAGATAATATTCTACCAACAGCAACTAATGCTCAGTATCCAAGTGGAGGTAGAGGATTAGAAGGAACAGCAGCACAAGCATTCTCAATAGGTGCTAATGTTGTTAAGATTGATAAGTACGATAGAACTACTACATTATTACATGATGTTCCTGCTACACAGGTAGATAGAGCAACTGCACTTAAGGCCAGAACACCTAATACAAGTGATATTAGACTTGAGATTACATTACGTGATGCTGATCTAATTGCTCCTAAACTAGACTATGTAACATATGTCAGAATAGGAACTGAATGGTTTATACCTGATAGTGTTGATGGTGCTAATGACATTAGTTTTGCTATCAAGACTCCTAAGCAAATTAGAGATCCAAATACTATCAATACACCTTTAGTTGATCTATATGGTGGTGGTAAACTAACTGTTCATGATGATCTTGAGATATACAGTGGTAACCTCAGAATGTATGGTTCTGATGGTCAGACTCTGGTTATGTCTATCGCTAATGACGATGGCCACTCTGGAGACGGATCACTTGCTGATGAGAAGGAAGGAACCAATGGATTAACAATACATGGTTCTGCTACATTTGGTGGTGATCTTAGGGTTAACTATGAAGATTGTCAGGCATTCGGTCTTTGTTCCGATGTAACAACATTTAGAGTTACTAAGAGAGAAGGTAATGTCTTCTTGGGTGAAGAGTTCTATCAAGCAGGTAAGGTCTACGAGACTGAGACTGCATCCAAGACAATGTTCCACATTGATAACCTTGGATCTGCTGGAGTTGGTGGTACTGAAGGTGCTAAGGACTTTAGAATCTATCAGAACAATGCTATTGATTCATTCGGTATTGAGAAATACTGGACAGGAAATGGTGGTAGAAGACATACTTATGTTGCATTCGATGCTTCTACTGGTGTAGGACAGCAGATAGATAACCCACTTGAGGTTAATAATAACTATCTTGTTAATGCTTCTCAAGGAAGTAACATAGTTCTATATCTACCAGATAATCCAGAGACAGGTGATATGATTAGATTCGTTGAATTAAGTGGTAACTTAACATACAACACAAGTCTGATTATTAGAGCGAAGAAGATAAATAATATTGCTACTTCTATACAGGGTGATGCCACAGGATCTAAGTTAGATTCAGGAAATGGCCAGTCTTTAGCAACTGCATGGGATTCAGGCGAATTAGTTATTCAATCACGCAATGCTTCATTCGGATTAGTATTTGCTGGTACGGTTGATATTGAAGGATCTGCAAATTCAAGAACAATTCCACCTGCACTAAGAGGATGGTGGTTAATGGAGTTATAAATGACAGTACATTACGACTCACTTAAATCTATGAGAACTGCCAAGGTGGGGACAATCCTGCCTTGGGGTGGTGATGGAGGAACTGGCTTCCTGGCTTCTAACATACCTAAAGGTTGGATTGTTTGTGATGGAACTACATTAAATGCTTCTGATTATCCATTATTAGCATCTGTTATTGGTGACACTTATGGTGGTGACATGACTGATGGTGGTGGTAACCATTATGTGTTCCCTTATATTGCTACAGCAGCAACATTTAGATTACCTCAGTTATCATCAAGTGTATTGATGGATCTAGAGAGGTATCATCTTGATCAACCAGCATATCAAATGGGTCAGTCTGATGCTGCAACTGTTGTTGGTGGTTTAGTTAGTGATTATGGTGAGACTACTGTTATCTCTACTACGTATGAGGCCACATCTGACATAGATTTTAGTCTTAATATAGCAGGAAATTTATATTTTAAATTTAGTGATATAACTCTTACTGCTCCTGATTTCTTAGAAACTGTTCATACATTGAATCGTAAGTTGGGTATCAATCATACACCAGCACACGGTCACTCTGATAGTATTCCATCTGTAAACCCAACTGATGTTGGTGTTATGAATTTTAGAACTGACACTGGTATTACTATGACTGGTAGTGCCACAATTCATTGTAACGTAAGTAGAGGTCCAAATACTTGTGCTCTTGAAGAATCACAACCTACTAACTGGGCTAATGGTGCTACAAGCATGACATTCTATGGTGATTCTAATAAAGAAGATACATTACCTATGATGGATTCATTTAGGGAATATGTTCAGGATAATACAGGAAAGAATTATTGGAATAATGTTCCAGCTGGTGCATCTAACTGGAGGGGAACAAGTAGAGGATCAGGACAAGCAACAGAAACATATACACAAACTATATTTGGTAGATATGATACTGCTGATATGGTTGATGTGACACCAGAAGATTCACACCAAACACCATGTCATACTGGTATGTTCCCAAGACCAATGGTAACTAGAAACAAACCAAACTTCTTTGGATATGATACAGGAGCACCCATAAGAGCTGATGGTCTGGTGGATGATCCTGAAACTACAACTCCATTTTCTGTTACTGGTGTTACTCTTACTGCTAATACTAATAAATTTCAATTACCAGCAGGTACAGATATAAAAAGAGCATATGGTAATACTAGTGGTACACAGAATGTGGACTGGTGGTATCAATATGATAAGATTACTCCTTTGATGTATGTTGTTGATAATGACAATGATGACAAATATACATATTTGAGAGAAGGAACTTGGGTACAGACTGTAGAAGATATAGGTGGTGGCATCTATGAGGTTACATTGAATCAACAGGTTTTTGCAAGTGGTACAAGAACTATAAACTTTAAGAATGGTACATGGCCAACAAGTTTGAACTTGAGTGCTACTAACAAAGATCCATTGAACCAAGCATTCAAATCCCATAATCATGGTAGTTTTGAAATTTCTCAAGGTATGGGATCAATGAGTGGACCACCATCACACACTGCATCTGATGCAGATGGTTCAGCATTACAGGCAGATAGTCTTGAAAATGCTCTAAATATTTCTGCTGATGTAACGCAACCTTCAGCAACCTGTACATTTCTCATTAAGGCATACTAATGACAGTATTATACGGAAAAGAGAAAGCCAAGTATGGTAATCTTACAGGTCAAATAATTATTTGGCCAGTAGAATATCAGGGTACACCTGAAGATTCTAATAATGTTAGAAATTTACCAGCAGGATATCTTAGATGTGATGGTACAATATATTATGCAGAGGATTATCCACAACTTGCTGCTATTTTAGGTACAGGAGAGCAAACTAAATTTCTTAGAAGAAATCTTGATCAAACTGCATTTGATTTTATAACTGATCAACAGTTCATGGTTCCTGATTTTGGATCTAAGTATCCAGAACCTACTTCAGGTGCTAATGCTGGTGTATATGATAACATAAGAACTACTAATGCTCTAGGTACTGAGGTAAGTAGAGGTGGTATTGGTGTGGAGATTGCATCTGCTATTGGTCAGGATGTTACTATTCAATATAGTGGATCAATAAGTGTTCCTAGTCAAGAGATAGAAGTTCGTGGGAAACCATCATGGAATTATGCTGGTGAGACACATAGAACTGATACTGAAGGTGTAGAAGAGAATTCTGTTCACCCTCATGCTCACTTTGGTACATGGAATAGATCAAGAAACTTACAGGTTAATGAAACAGATTCACAAAATCCTATAGGTGCAGGTAGAACTGGTAGAAGAAACGCATCTACTGTTCCTATTCAGACTTGGTTGGATGCTACAAGATATAATAATGATCCTACATTCCCACCAGGTAGTGCTCAAGAACCATGTAAAGCAATAGATAAGTGGAGTCCAGGTGATAATGGAGGCCCTACATCTATCCAAGGATTTGGATTACAACAGACTGTTTACTACGGACATTGTATATTTGGTGCTGGATCTCAGTACACTTACAACTGTATTAGTAATTCTAGTTACAGTATGAACAGACATGAACTATCTGGTTCTGCTGATGGACAGAATGTATCTAGATTTTGTGATGTTTGGAGGATATGGGTTATATTAACATATATTTGTGCTGTTCAAGGTAACTGTGGTAACACAAAATCTGCAACATTAACTGTTCCTGTAACATATGTTCAGGGTGCTCAAGGAGTTCCTGATGATTGGGCAGGAAATAGTTTGTATGATGTATTACCATTGCAATCTAATGGAGATGTTAATGATAATACATGTACACCAGATGTTGATAATGAGATTACAGATACTACTGATCTTCCTAGAGAAGGTGGAGTAGATCCTACATCACATAACCATCGTATTGATATTGTTAAAGGAGATCATACATACAAAGTAAAGACCTCTGCTATATCAATACCACCAGAGAATTTAAAGACAACTATGTCTATTGGAGTTGATTCTTCAGTATCAATTGATTCTGCTGCTGCTCCTTTCATTGTTATGGAATATTTAATTAAGATATAAAGATGACCCAGACCTATAGAAATACAAGAACAGGATATCTAACTGATCTCTTACATGACACAACACCTATTGGTGCGATTGTGCCGAATCTTAAGGCTGGTGCTAATTCATATGATCATAGTTTTATTAAATCTGGTGCTGCTGCATATCCAGCATTATCTGAGTCTTCTGGAAATGTATATCAAGGTGGTGATGATCCAGCTTATACACATGAGGGATACTTATATTGTGATGGTACAGAATATAATATAAATGATTATCCAGGATTATATCAGATAATTGGTAATGATTATGGTGGAACTTCTAGTAATGGATTGGACATATTAACTGTAGGAGTGGGATATACAAGTGCTCCAACTGTAACTATTGATCCTCCATCAACTCCTGGTGGAACAACAGCAACTGCTATTACAACTGTTGAAGGTGGTACATTAAAAAGTATTATTGTATATGAACAGGGATCTGGATATACTACTCCACCTAATGTAGTTCTTAGTGGTGGTGGAGCATCTACTCAAGCTACTATACAAGCAAGAATATCTACTAATGATGGATCTTTAGAAGGTATTACTAAAAATAATGTACTAAATTTCTTAGGTGATACATTAATGGGAACATTTAAAGTTCCTGATATGGTTGCTAAGAAGGTAGTTGGTAATGGTCCTGTATTTGGATCTAACTCACCAACCATAGCAAACTCAACAATGGGTGTGGGTACTGTAGGTGGTGGTTGGTATTTGGCTAAGACATTACAAGATGAATATTTTTCATTGGGTAGAATCGTTACTTCTGGATATGATAAGGTAGTTGAAACTACCGAGTGTAGTATAATAGGACAACAATCAATTGAAATAAGTATGAGGGAGACAAAACTCTCTGGTGCTCATCAACATATTCACTCAGTCTATCATGCACAAGCAGGTACTAACTCATGGATTTCAGAGGCTAGTGGTGATAGATATCAACAGGATTATCGTGAAGGAACAGGAAGAGTAACAAGATGGTATCCCACAACTGGCCAGGTATTTACACATAGTCATGGATTATTAAGACAACCCAACACAGATAATACTGTTGGTACTTATGATGTACTTGATTTTGCTGGTGGTGCAGGTGGTCCTGGATCACTTCAAGACCCAACTCAAGCAACATCAGCACAGAAATATCTTGCGTCTGGTACTAGTGGTGTAGGAACTTATGTATTCCAAACTTATATACCTAGTCCAGTCTTTAGAAGATTTAGTGGATCATCTGTTATTGGTGGAAGAAGTGTTAATACAGGTGGTACACCAATATATGATTATTCTAATGAATGGGAATTTAATACACCTGGATCATACAGCATAAACTTAGGAAATATAACTGGTACACCTGATAAACTGATCTATCAAGTATATGGTGGAGGTGGATCTGGTGCTGCTGGTACACAAGTAGGTAATGCTGGTACTGGAAGTAGAATAAAAGTTGGTGATGGAAGTGCAATTGATTTGGTAGTTGGTGGTGGACAACCTGGTGGTGCAACTGTTGGATTGGGCGGTGGTTCTGGTGGACTAGGTGGAACTCATGTTAATAATGGATCAGCACAAGCAACTGGTGGTGGTGATGGTGCTGCTGGTGCTCAAGGAGCAAATGCTCCAAGTAATCCAGGATGGCCTCTTTCTCAGTATCCAAATGATCCTGGCGGTGGTGGTAATGGTGGATTAGCTTCTTCGGATCCTCTTTCATCAGGTACTAATGGTGCAAACGTATTGGTAGGTGGACAGAGTGGTACATATGATCAGACATTAGATCTTACTATTGGATATTATACTAGAGATTGGACAGCAATAGGAACAGCACAGTTATCAACAGGAACACAGGGTGTATGGACTCAGTTCATGAAGGATCATGCAATATGGAAATCATTTCCAGGATTAAGTAATCCAGATCCTCATTATGGTGATTGGATAGAATGTGTAATAGAAATAACTGCTGCTGGTGGTAACTCATATGATGTAGAGTTTGCTTCTGATAATGAAGCCACTATGCATTGGACAGGTGCAATTAATAACTTAGGTACAACGAATAACAGCCCAGCAGGAGGTACTACTACATCTACAAATGTTACAATTGGACCAGTTGATGCTGGTATTAATAGAGTAACATTCAGAGCTAGAAATACTGGTAGTATTAATCAAAATACATGGTCTGATAATCCTGGTGGACTTGCATTTGAAATTAAGGATGCAGGAACTAATAATGTAGTAGCAGAATCAAGAAATAATTGTACTGGTGGTACTAGTACTTCTCCAACAACAACGTTTCCTAATACCAATCAAATTATTAATCCTACACTTGCTCAGTTTACAATGTGGGGTGCTAAGGGAGGAAGAGCACATAGAGGTAACTATCAAGGATCATCTGGTGGATATTTACAGGTTGATTTGGTTAGTGGAGAATTAACTACATTCAACACACAGGTATGGAGTGTAGAGATAGGAAGAAGAGCAGGACAAGCAATTGGTGTAAGTCCTTGGCAAGTTGCTCAGAATAACGTTGCTGGTGCAAGTAATGATTATAACTCTGGTAATGGTGGACAAGGTGGTAATGGTCATGGAGTCAATGCTGGTGGTGGTGGAGGAGCATCTTCATTATTGAAACGTGGATCACTTATCATTGCTGGTGTTGGTGGTGGAGGTGGTGCTGGTTCCGATGGTGATGATGGTGGTATTGGTACTGCTGGTATTGGACCACCTCAAGGAGTTGATGCAACTACTAACGCCCTCGGTCCAGGCCAAGGTGGTGTTGGTGGTAACTATACCTGCGTCGGTGGTGGCGGAGGAGGCGGTGGCGGTGGTGTCGCTCGTAATGGTCTCACATTTGGTGGATCAGGAAATGGTGGTGGTTCTGCTGGAGACGGTGGTGGACCTGGTGGAGATGGTCAGCACGATGGTGGTGCTGGTGGTAGACAAGGTGTGTCATCATATCGTAGTGATTACTTAGAAAATGCTAGTTTTGCTGAAACTCATTCTCGTGCATCTACTGACCTCATTCAAAGAGGAGAAGCGGCTATAAGATTGTATGTTGAATATAATAATGATTACTGGACTCCTGGTGGAGGTGGTGGCGGTGCTGGAGGTTTATTCTCTGGTGACGTTGAATTCTCTTTCCTAAATGATCCTGCTGATATTACTGTAGATGTTGGAACTGGTGGTAGTGGTGTATCAATGGGTGCAGGAAATCAAGGATCCACATCAACTGCTGGTGGTGGATATGCCAAGGTAGGATTAGGAACTATCACTGGATATGAAGGTGGTCAGACTGGAACTACTACTGGTGATATAATTGAATCTGCATCTCAAGATGCTCTGGTATGGGATGTAAATATCTATGGTAATGGTAGTGGTACTGGAAGTGCAGGATCATTTGCATTACCAGTAGCATCTCAAGTACCAACTGTTGTATTCCAAGGTGGTGGATCAACTGTTGATGCAGCAGGATCAGTAACAATATCAGGAGCAGGAACAGTCAATGCTATTTCTCTTGATAGTAACGGTGCTGGTTATCAAACTCAACCATACGTTTATATAATGAATGGAATATCTGGTGGTACTACAGCAACAGCTACTGTTGATGAGGCCGCTGGTACTGTAACTGCATTAACATTAACTCCTGCATCATCTCAATCATATGTTCAGTATGTTAAGTTTGGTGGATTGAGTGGTAATGCAGGAACACGTTGGATTAATTTGAAACCAGTTGATACCACTAATTGTAATTACTTCTCAATCAAGGCTTGTAGAGGTAATGGAGTTAATGGTGGAAACACACCTGAAGAATCACTACGTGTGTACTATCAACTTTCAGGATCAACTAACTGGAACTTGATTGATACTATTATCTCACCAATATCAGTAAGGAATGATCCTCTCATTGGTAGTGTTCCTATCATTGAAAATACTTGGGATGGTAATGGTACAACTAACTGGTACACATATTCAGTAGCAGTACCTGAAGCAGCAAGAGCAACTGATACTAGATTCAGACTTGAGCAACCAAGAGCAACACCTTCTGGTGCTAATGATAATGCTGATGATAGTGACCATTATGGTATCATTGAATTTATTTGGTGGTATTCTCAGGTATCTGGACTTGTATTCCAACAAAGTCCTGGTGCTATATCAAAACCATTAGTAGATAGTTTAACTTATACTGTTGATGGTGAGGCTGGACCTGGTATAACATATAGTTCTGGTCTTGGTGCTTCTGATGCAACGTTGACATTAAGATCAACTACTAAGATAGAACCACAGGCCACAATTGATCCTGATATAGATGTACCATTGCTGCATCCTTACAGAACTTGTAAGTACTTGATCAAGGCATACTAAATATATACGGAGACACTAGTTAATAAGATGGCAATTAACGCTGATGCACCTGTGCTACAAATTGAATTAGATACGATAGCACAGGAGATATCATACAATGGAATACCCAAAGTAATTCCAGAAACTTACTGGAAGGATACTTTATCTGCATTCTTATATCCTTTATGGGATACTGATAAGGATAAACTTATATCATTTCATTGGTATACTAATGGAACATATCATGCCAAACGTAGGAAGTTTCTAAAGAATTTTAAGACTGGTCTTTTTGAATGGAAAGACTATGAGATGGAGCAGGCTGATATACCTGAGGCCAATCAACTAAAAGAAAAACTGATTGAAGCATTTTATTTAATAGACTCCCTTGAGAATGAGGACTACCAGAAAGAACTTGGTAGATTATATGCTAAACAGAAGATAGTTACTCCATTCTCTGTTAGACTGGCAAGAAACTTTTTATTAAGTGAAACTGATTGGGTGATGGTCACAGACTCACCATTAGATGCAGACACTAAAGCAAAATATACATTATACAGAACTAAACTAAGAGAATTAACAGCAACATCTGAATTTGCTACTCAGGTAGAGAATACTAAGTTTCCAATCTCACCTGATTTCTACACAGAAATATGGTCTAAGGATTTCCCTGGTATTGATTACCTCACTACACCTGAACAGTTCTTACCATTAGGTAAGCATTATCTCAAGGCATTTAGGGAGAAGATTTCATACTATCTACTACAGAAATCATTAACTGAGACAGCATACTTCCCAACTCTACTACAAGAGTATGAGAATGTAAGAGCTGCTCAACTTGCTGCTGATGAAACTCCTACTGCATATGAGTTTGCAAACTCTGATGCACAAGCCAAGAAAGATTTCTTAGATAAAATAATCGTAGAAGCACAAGCGGAGTTAGAGAAGCTATGATTATCAATGGAAAGGAAATATCACACTTTGATCTCATTGCTTATTGGGCTCAGAGACATCAGATGTCAGTCTTATATTTTGATCTGACTACCTATAACAACCTGGCTGCAGATAAGAAAGCAACTGTTACAGCATACTACGAAGGTTTTGTAGATGAGTACATTGTTGATATAATGAAGCAAGGCATCTTTAATACTATTGAGTATCCAGATGAGGATCAGGCCACATTGATGGGAGCATCATGGTTCCCCAAATTGGCAGACTGTCCTGATGCTGACCACTTTATGCGAGCATTCGTGGTCGATACATGGGGAGATATTGTCTGGGAAAACAAACCTACTTGACAAATCTAAGGTTGTGTCCTAATATTAAATTATTCGATCCGTTATAATGAAAGTTCCAACACAAGCAGATTTGATGCACTATAAGATACAGGCTGTTATGCGTGAGCATGGCAGTCTTTCTGGTATAGAGTATCAGGGATGCGTTAATGGTGAACATATATACAAGATAGCATGTGAGGGAGAAGAACATCTTGTCCCTGTTCAATGCATAGAAGAATTTGAACCAGTTGAAGTAGATTAACATGAACAATAACCAAGCATACGATCCTTCTATAGGATATAAACATCAAACAGTGATACTTAAGAAGTGTCTACAAGCAAGTGAAAGGAATGGTTTCCTTTACACTGATGAAGAGATTCATCAAATGAAGAAAGAACTTCGTGATTGTGAGAACCATCTTATTAACGCACGAAGAGAAGAGAAAAATGGATTTGGTTGGACACGAAAAGAAGTGTCACAAGCAACTCCCATTGAGTTGCAAGAACACCTATAATATACTTACACTAATCTAAAGCACATGACCACACCTGCTGAATCATTTGAACAATGGGATCGTGCCAAGACTCTCATGTTAGAGTCACTGCATAAACCTGACGATAGACTCAGGGGTTGTGCTCATAATCAGAAATGTTATTATGAGTTGTTAGAGATACGTGAGCAAGTAATTCAAATGGTACAGGGTATACAAAACCCAAGAAAATATATTGATGATTAATCATGGCCGTAGCAGATTTCGCAGCACAAATTAAACAAGGGACTAAAGAGTCTCACTCAGCAGCAGAGAACACTAAGTTCGTTGCTGGATTTCTTCGTGGTGTCTTAGATCCAGAAGAGTATCGTAAACTCATCGCCAACTTCTACTTTGTTTATAGAGCAATGGAGGAGGAGATAGTTAAGTTGAAAGACCATCCTGTAGTTGGTCAGATAAATGACCCTAAGTTATACAGGACAAAAGCATTAGAGGAAGATCTCGAATACTATTATGGGTCAGAGTGGAAAACTACAGTACAACCATCAGAAGCAGGTCAACAGTATGTCAACAGAATCCGTGAAGTCGCAAAAGATGATCCCAAACTATTGGTTGGTCATCATTACACCAGATATTTGGGTGACCTCTCTGGTGGTCAGATACTTCGAGGTATTGCTGAAAACTCTCTTAAACCGCCAAAAGGCCAAGGTTTGAGTTTTTACGATTTCTCAGAAATCTCAGATTCTAAAAAGTTCAAAATTTCATACCGTCAGCTTTTAGACACGCTTGACATGAATCAACAGGACGTAGATATATGCATACGCGAAGCAAACTATGCTTTCAAGTTGAATATGTATATGTTTGATGAACTACAAGGTAGTGCATCAAAATCTTTTGTCAAACTGTTATGTAATTTTGTCAAATCAAAATTAGGTATCAAAAATGAAACTTAGACCTAAAGATTCTGATTCTAAATGTAAAGAATCAAAAGAAGATTTGGACACTAAATGTAAAGAATCAAAAGAAGATTCAACCGATAGATATGATGAAATACCAGCAAGATATTGATGAATTTTTATCAATTAAAGAGTCCTAATCCTAAGACTCCTTATGCACCTTTTGTTGATGTAAGTTTAGGTCATAAAGTATTACAAATTGATTGTAATATTATTACTAAGTTACTATTAGACAAAGAACCTGAATTGTTACAATTACCAGTATCTACAGATGCAAATGGTAACTTTACAGATGGAGGTACTGGAACTGGTCGTGATAGTATCACTGCACGATTTCAGAACTTTAATATATTGTCTTGGAAATATGAACTTCAGATCAGAAACTTACAATATCAGATAAAAGATGCTATTGAGGAGTACAATGGACACTTTGGCCACCGCACACCAGATAAATTGTATATCAACTGTTGGTACAATGTATTAAGGAAAGGAGGACAAATAAGACCACACTTACATTCTTGTCACGAATATAGTTATCTCAGTGGTCATGTAACAGTACAATCAGATGATACTTGTACTGGATATATCAACCCAGTTAATATCAAAGAGTTCTTTCTTTCTATTGTGAAACCAACAGGATTGAAAGAATTAGTTGAGTCTGGTAATACATATGAGATAGATAATAATGTAGGAGAATTAACAATATTTCCTACTAGATTAGCACACTACACATCAGTGCATGAATCAGATATTCCTAGAATAACTATAGCATTTGATGTTAATTATCAACCCATTACTGATACCAGTATATTATTATGAGACAAGTAACTCACGATATAATGAGGCAAGAACTCTTGATCCTCTTAAAGAAATATGCTTACAAGAAAGGTAGTTTTACTCTATCTTCAGGTAAACATAGTGAACATTATGTTAATTGTAAACCAGTAACATTAAATGGTGAAGGTATAAATGTTGTCAGTAATATGTTATTGGAATGTATTGAACCTGATGTTAAGGCAGTAGCAGGTTTAACAATGGGTGCTGATCCACTTGTTACTGGTGTAGCAATGACCGCATACTTAAGTGTTAGTTCCCCTGATTTAGAGGCATTAATAGTTAGGAAGAAACCTAAAGGTTATGGTACAAACAAGTGGGTTGAAGGTAATCTACCACCTAAAGGTAGTAAGATTACAGTATTAGAAGATGTTGTAACAACTGCTAATTCTTCTATACAAGCAGTAGTAAGATTACGAGAACTAGGTTATGTAGTTGATCGTATAATTACTATTGTTGATAGACAAGATGGCAGAGAAGCATATAATAATTGCGAATCTGCTAATGTAGATCTCATTAGTCTCTACCAATTAAACGAATTATTCTAGGAGGTTCTTAATAGTGAAGGAAGATGAATTTAAAGCAGCAATCAAGAACTTCTTGATGATGCAAAACAATAATGAACACAACTTTGAGATATTGCAGAAACAGATTGATAGACTGCAAGAACAAATAGATCAAATGAAGGAGTTCAGAGATATATTTAAGATACCTAAAGAAGGTAACAAAGATCGTGAACCATTTGAGTTCTATGATGAAATCACAGGACTTAAAAAGGCCGAGGATTAACATGTATGAACCTGAAGTCGGTGACTATGTTATCTGGGATCGTGGGGAATATGGCAAAGATGAAGGTTGGGTATATTTTAAAGGAGATGAGAAATCGTATGATCTCAAAGGAAAGGAACATCCCCGATACATTACTATAGAAACTGGTGTTAAACCAAAACCTAAGTGTCGTTACACTAGGAATGAACAGCATAAAATGATTCATACATTATTACTATGTTATGAATCATCTTGGCATCAATTGAAGTATATCAAGAACAGACGTAATGAAGACAAGGGATAGACAGTGAACAAACTGTCACAAGGCCACGAGCATTGGGTCTGAAATGATGTATTATATAAATGTTGAGGCATTCGTAAGACTTTCAAGGTTGCGTTCAGTCGCATTTAAGTCGAACTTAAGCAAACATAAGTCCTCAACTGCTGCTAGTCCCTTTGGTGGTTTCAGACTAGGAGGCGATAGGAAACCACCATTATTCTTTACATCAGGTCAATGAACACAGTTATCCTAACTGATTTCGAGAAAGAGGTGATTCAAGACTTTATTCTTGATAATCTTAAGCATTCAGTGAAAACAGGGAAGAGAGATACTGTGGTTAAAGTTTACAACAAAATCTTTTCTTCATCAAACTAATGGCGTTAATTATCACACCTGATGAACCAAATCTTTATTCATCAGCACCAACACTACCATCATATTTTTCTCGTGAAGAGTATGATGTGATTGTTAAATGTATTACTCACTCTCAGTTTCACCAAACTGAAGATGAGCAAAAACTTCTTAAGACTATTCTTAATAAAGTATCTGATTTAACGGAGGCAGATTAATGGCATTTGTAAACAGATACACAAGAGCAGGACAACAAGGAAAAGAAATCCAATGTCCTGTTTGTAATGAGAATCATGTTGTATATCACTTCGCATGGTCAGCATTAACATGCCACGTTTGTGAGAGTGATGTTGAAAAACTTAATTGGAAACTTACCTAATGTCCGTATCATCTTTCTTAAATGACATGAAAAACAGATTAGATGCCAAGGAGTGTGATTTCTTAATTGATCTCATAATGGCAACAAAAACAGGACAAGTTGAGAGATCTGCTGAGACATTTGGTGTCAATACTCGTACTGTTGTTACTAAACTAGGAGCACAAGCAGATTTAATTGAAGGTGTTCAAAATGGATACAATAATGACTGAACCATACGATTTTAATACTGGTGTCCATACTAACGTACAGATCACAATAGATCTCAATGAGTTAGTATGGGCAAGAGGTGAACACCTTAAGCAAGAAATGTCTGTCAATCAAGCAGAGTATCTTGCTGAGACTCTTCGTAGAACATTAACATGGGATACATTGTATAGCATGATTGATGAATCTATACTAGAGTTCTTTGAGAACCATGAACATCCTGAGATTTGGGATCCTCACTATGGTGAGATACAACCTGAAGCAGGACGTGAAGCAGAGTTAAACAAACTAGAGAAGGCAGCAAAGGAACGAGAGAAGGCAAAGAAATGTTTCAAGATGGTTGATTTGGTATCACCATCATGGACAATACAAGTGCCACAGAGAATAAATAAAGAATAACATTTTATACATAATGCTATGACTGAAGCACCATCCAAGAAAGTTAAAGGCAGTCTCTACAAACCACCAACTGATAGACCTGATGAAACTCACATTAGTCTAGGTGAATACATTGAAGATGCAAAGGTACGTTGGCAGATCCATTTATATGAGTGGGATGAATTTACCACTGATGTAATTGTACCAACTGCTAAGAACGTATATTCATGGTCATTAAAGACCATTGATAGCATAAAGGCAAAAGCAGCAGAAAAGGACAGTTCTAAACCAGTTGATAAAGTGTCACAGGCCACAGAGACAAGTCCCTCGGATACGTTATAATAAGTACATGGGAAACAAATCAGGTTTCTTTCTAGTCTGACTCTGAAGCAGACACATGACGAAAGAGTAATGCACTGACCCCTGTTTTTGTTTCTCTCACCATTATATCATCCTTAAATGACTGCTTCACTTCAAGAAACCTATCCTACTGTAGAATCTAGGGTCAATCGTCTTACGGAGGCACTAGAGAACCAGTACAGAGGTTATCACAAGAGAATGATCGTGAGAAACTCTGAAGGTGAAATGTCAGAGTATTCTAAAGGTCAATTAGCAGCACTAGAGAATGGCACTGCGAAACTAATGAAGTTTCGTGTTGCTTCAGGTAGAAAGTATTACAAACTAATCCAACAGGATTATGATACTTTCAGAGATAGAAACGAGTACAGAGATGGAAGTGTTCATGCTTTCATTGACAAGAAAACTGGTGAAGTTTACAAACCAGCAGGTTGGCAAGCACCAGCAAAGCATGTAAGATACGAACTTATGAATGACGAGTCATTCCAAACTTGTATTGAGCATTGCGACTGGGCAGGTGGATATTTATATATGAGATAAATTTGATCGGGTGTCGTCAGTATTGACTTCACCCATTTTTCATGCTATACTAATTCCATTGCATCATTTTAATGACAAATCTCCCTAAACTCACCAAACTTAAAGTACAGAAAGCAGCACCTATGATAGTTGAGCATGTAAAAGAATTGCTTGCTGACATAGATGTTGAGAATACAAAGCAATTTACAGTTAAAGTCAAGACAAGTGCCGAACCTCACTCTGATGAAGAGAAGAAGTTCTGGAGGTATCAGTCTCGCTTTACATTAGAATTCTGTAAGGCACTAGAGCAAGTGTTACCAAGTGAGTTAGCATTTCTATCTTACAATCACTTGACCAATGATCTTACAGTGGTGAGAAGATGAGCATTAGTAATGAAAGAGCATCACAACTCATAGAACTCAAGGAAATACTTGAGGATACTATTGAGTATTACTGTGATGAGAACATGGTAGCAGGTGAAACTGCATGGAACATGGTAGGTGCATTAGCAGATGCCAAATTGAATGTGGAGTTTACCAATGAACAATGAACAAATTATTAATCCTAGTGAGGATGAATTACGCATGATTTCCGCACAACGCGAATACCTCTATGACTGGGTTGTTTCTCGCTTTAGGCATTTGATGGCAACGGAAGACATAAATTCCGCGTTGGACTTTGCCGATGAATGGTTCGAGTGGTTGAACCCAGAACTATTAAATACAGAGTCTACACTATTCTTTAACGAGAATGAATTACAAGAACTCTATGAATCATGCACAGAGTGACGAAATGCGGGAGTTGGTACTCGAATACATGACTGCATTCAACGAATCAGATCACGAGAAAGCAGAGGAACTCCTTCGCAGGATTGACGTTATGAGAAATCTACTAGAAAAAGTACATGCCAAAGACTCAAAGAGCATTTGATAGTAACACTAAGAAACTATCTAAGCGGAGTACAAGCGGACGAAAGAAAAAACTAAACTATGATAAGATTGAAGCAAAGTTTAGTAGGAAGAAAGAATACTTTCCTCATCTATCGTTTCCTATCTACCTTGAACCAACAACTAAAGATGCTTTCAATCGTGCATGGTTCAGGGATATAATAGATGCACGAAAACATCTTGAACGACTCAAATTGAAAGAGTCTGAATTTAAACTTCTTAAATACTATGACCAAAAAGAGCAACGAAAAATTAAGGCATCAGGTAAAGAGTAGATTTTATTATCTATTCTGGGGCATTGCTACTGTAAGTGTTGTGGCAGGTCAATTCTATGT
>Ga0209404_10000756_pt1 | contig 24595 bp, 19 predicted proteins | sample TroAtlMetagenome_2_FD_187447 | JGI IMG/M metagenome (GOLD analysis project Ga0209404, IMG submission 187447) | Marine eukaryotic phytoplankton communities from Atlantic Ocean - Tropical Atlantic ANT8 Metagenome (SPAdes) (version 2) | ecosystem: Environmental > Aquatic > Marine > Oceanic...
CAACTTGCAGTCATCAAAAACCGATTCAATGGCTGCACAGGAAAGTGTGGATACATCATGTATGACAAAGAAACAGGACGAATGTTATCAACAGACTCTCCATCCACTCATGGAGAAGACAAAAATACTGACTTCTAGGCCAACAACATTAGTACTTATTGTTGATGACAAATGTGAGAAAGAATATAGAGGTATTGTAAACAGCGTTTTGGATGGTACTGAGTGGGGTTATATAATCCCTATCCTAAATAAATCCTGCCATAAAGCAGTTACAGTATCTTATAACATTAAAAAGTTTCCAACTCTATTAGCATTTGATATGTATAGTCGCTTGGTTTCAAGGATAGAAGATAAAGCTATGTTCAATAAAGACTTCTTTACTAAAGCTATTTCCTTCGCCGCTAGTAACCGCAATGAGGTTGGTATTTGACATTGAAACTGATGGTCTCCTAAGAGATCTCAGTTGTGTTCATTGTATAGTTACCTATGATCTAGATACGGGTGAGACCACTCGTTACGATGACACAGGTACGTATGACTCTGTAACTACTGGTGTAACAACACTGATGGGAGCTAAAGAGTTATATGGTCACAACATTGTTTCCTATGATTTTGAAGCATTAAGAGAATGCTATCCATTCTGGGAGTACACAGGAAAGGTTTACGATACATTGATTCTTAGTAGATTATTCTACTTTGATATGTTGGATAGGGATTTAAGATCTAAGCCTGCCAATATGCCCGCCAACTTATATGGTCGTCACTCACTTGAGAGCTACGGTTATAGGTTATCTGGGCCAATGAAATCAGAGTATGGCAAACAATTAGATGGCGATTGGTCAACATATACTGAGCAGATGCTTGAGTATTGTGTGACTGATGTGATGCTAAATGTCGAGCTAGTTAAGGTATTCCTGCCGAAGATAAAGGAGTACTCTAAATGTATTGACCTTGAGCATAAGTCTGCTGCCATCATGTCTTGGCAAGAAAGGGTGGGTTATCCCTTTGATAGCAAGGCTGGTCAACAACTTGAATCTAAGTTACGTACAGAGATTGAGGAGATCTCTAATGAAATGAGAGAAACATTCTCATTTGTACCAGGCAAGGAATTTATACCAGCTAGGGACAATAAACCAAAGGGCTATTTTGCTGATTCCCCTATGACACGTCTGAAGGAATTTAGCCCTACAAGCCGTGATCATATCTCCTGGGCTTTTCAGCAATTTAGGGGGTGGGTTCCTATTGAAAGAACCACTAAGGGTAAGGTGAAGATCGATGAGGACGTTTTAAAAAATATCGGTACTGATGAAGCTCTTAAGTTCGCCCGGATTCTTGAGCTACAAAAGGCATTAGGCCAACTTAGTGAGGGTAAAAACTCATGGTTAAGGCTAGTTGATAAGGACAATCGTATACACCACAGTTGTTTTCTAAACACTGTTACAGGTAGGAATGCACACATGCGGCCAAACCTGGGGAATGTAAACTCTTCCCCTGAATATCGGGCTTTATTTGGACCCGGTGAAGGGAGAATACAAGTAGGTAGTGATGCTTCTTCGCTAGAACTTAGGGCACTTGGACATTACTTAGCGAGGTACGATGGGGGCAAGTTTGCAAAGGAAGTGGTGGAAGGTGACATACATGCAAGACTTGCATCTATCTATAAAGTGGATCGTACTACATCCAAGAGAGTTACTTATTGTATGCTTTATGGTGGTGGAGATCTTCGCCTGGGGGATGCTGCTAATGCTGAGAGGGACATGGCTGCAGCTACAGGAAAAAGAATACGTGAAGCGGTACTTAATGATCTGGACGGCTTTGCAGAGCTATCTAGAGCAGTCCTAGAAAGGGCTAAGAGTGGTGTCATACGTGGACTTGATGGTAGACCTATTCGTATCAGAAAGGCTTTTAGTGCTTTGAATGCCTTACTCCAATCGTGTGGGGCAGTGATATGTAAGACCTGGCTAGTTAGAACAAATGAACTTTTAATAGAGGCAGGTATTGATTACTGGCCACTTGCATTTGTTCATGATGAGATGCAGCTAAGTGTGAGGCCAGACCAGAAGGATATGGCAGCAGATCTGATAAAGATGGCGATGAAAGATGTTGAACAAACAACTAACTTTAGAGTTTCCTTGGATTGCGACGTTAAATTCGGCGAAAACTGGGGCGAATGCCACTAGAATATGCAAACGCTGTGGAGATGAAAAACGTCTCCACTCGTTTCCTACTTTTGGTGCATCAGGATCGACCGGCAGAAAGAACACCTGCAGAGCTTGCACAAACGAGCTAGCAGTTACCAGAAACCAGTTAAGGCAGCTCCACCCAAAGCCGCCACCCGGCTTATGTCCCATTTGCCACAATCACACAAGCTCCTGGGTATTGGATCATTGTCATATTAGTAATGACTTCAGAGGTTATATCTGCGATTCATGTAATCGTGGCTTAGGACACTTTGGGGATGATCCAGTAATAGTAAATCGGGCTTCAATTTATCTTATGACTTGCACTAATGAAAACCACGCTACTGATTGATGCTGATCCCATAGTTTATAGAGCCTCTGCTAGTAGTGAGGATGAACTTGACTTCACTCCAGATGTAACTGTTGTTACTGGTGATTTTAAAAAGGGAAAGAACATTGTCAAAAGAAACATCAAAGAATTATCAGAACGCTTTGATACTGATGAAATGGTGTTCTTTTTTACTAGTGAAATCAACTTCAGAAAAACAGTAGATCCACAGTACAAAGGCAACAGACAAAAACGTAAGCCAGCAGGCTTCAAAAAACTAAAAAATTGGACTAAAACACAGTATGAATCGATTGAAATTGAAGGGCTTGAAGCCGACGACGCTTTGGGTATTGCCGCCACTTGTGGCGACTATAACAACTTTATTGTTTGTTCTCCCGACAAGGATCTCGAACAATTCGCCTGCAGAATTTGGAATGGAAAAATCGAGTTTACACAAACTGCCAGTGAAGCAATTCTCAAACGATGGATGCAAAGTCTTCATGGTGATGCCTGCGATGGGTATGCAGGGATCAGAGGGTATGGGCCTAAGAAAGCAGCAGCTTTATTGAAAAAGGTGCAGGATGGGAATTACTATCCTGCTGTATTAAAAGCCTATTTAGATGAGGGATTGACAGAAGAGGATGCACTAAGAAACATCCGATTAGCTACTATCCTGTCTGTTGATGACTGGGATGCAGAAGCATTTGAACCAATATTATTCACACCTTAGATATGAAACCATTGTGGCGCGATATGTTAGCGGCTAAAGCTAAGACAAGAGGAGCGGGAAACGATTACGGGGCAATGCTAAGGGTTGTTGCTGAAAGAGTAGAGATCAACATGATAGGAGATAACTCAGAAGATATTTCATCTGAACTAAGAGAAGAAGCTCTTAGGGCTGAGGCAGGTGAATGACACCATTACCACCTATCACACTAGAGCTATCGTATGAACAACAGTTCTCTATGCGGGCTTTTGAGGATCAGATAAAGAAACTAAAGAAAGATGAGTTGATTGATCTAATGATCTCTTTACAGACTCATAACTATGTTTTAAAAAACACTATTTCATCACTAGTAAAAGGATGGCCTGACTAATGACTAAATTCTCACCGAATCATTACAAACGGGGACAAATTGAGGTATGGGATTTTGTTGCTGATCAAGATCTGGATTACTTCAAGGGATGTATTGTTAAATACGTGTGCCGTGCTGGATCAAAGCAAGGCGAAACAGAGCTAGAGGATCTTCTTAAGGCTCATGCATATCTAGACAAAGCAATTTATCTATTAAAAAACAATGACGCATCAGAACGACGCTGTGACTTTTCGCAAGCGAATGGAACAGCCTGTGAATGCTCTTTCTCAGAATACTCTGAGCCTTCAGGCTCGGCTGATTGATGAAGAGGTACTTGAATTAGATGAAGCAATAAGAGCTTTATCATTCGATCTGAGTAATCGTAAACGCCGTCACGATGCACTAAAAGAGTTGGCAGATGTTGTATTCGTTTGCTTTCAGCTAGCCGCTGCTAGTGGTTGGGATCTAGATGATGCTTTAGCCCGTGTATTTGAATCAAACATGAGCAAGCTAGTTGATGGTAAACCAATCAAAGATGAACACGGAAAGGTTCTAAAGGGGCCTAATTATCTAAAACCAACACTCTACGATCTAGTTTAAAATGTTTAATTTTCCTGATGATGCGCCATCAGCTAACCCTGTTTTCTACCGTACATATAGCCGTAGATCTGGAGACAAAAAAGAATCATGGCAGGATGTAGTTACACGCTGTGTCAACGGTCTAGCAAAGATCGGTAAGTTTACAGACAAGCAAACCGCTCTAGTACGTGAACAGATGGAGGAGCTACACTCTCTACCATCAGGACGTTGGCTATGGACAGGTGGGACACCGTGGCTAGAGGATCAGAAGAACTTTTCTGGTGCTTATAATTGCACATCTACAGATGCTGTTGACCTAGAAAGTTTCAGCCTACAGATGGAACTATTGATGATGGGATCAGGAACTGGTGCTATCCTTGAGCCTTCTAATATTGAACTACTTCCAGTAGTATGTAATCACTTAGATGTAGAAGTATTAGAAAATATTGGTGAGGCAACTGAATATGATTCTAACACAAGGTTGCACATTATTGAGGAGAAGTGCGCCATTCTATATGTTGGTGACAGTCGAGAAGGGTGGTGTAACGCTTTTCTAGATCTCCTATTGTTGTTTACAACTAAAGCATCAGGGGTTCGTACACTTAAGATTGATTTGTCTAACGTGCGACCCTCCAACACACCAATCAAAGGTTTTGGTGGCGTTGCAAACCCTGTTAAATTAGCCCATTTCTATCGCCGTGCTGCTGGTATTCTCCAGAAAGCAACCGGACGGAAGCTAACCTCAGTAGAGTGTTGTTTATTACTAGATGAATCATCACTAGCCGTAGTGGCTGGCAATGTACGGCGCAGTGCAGGCATGAGACAATTCATCAGTAGTGATAAAGAAGCATCTACTGCGAAGGATAACCTCTGGCAACAAGGCGAAGATGGAAAATGGCGTATTGATCCTGAAAGGGATGCGCTAAGAATGGCTAATCATACGAGAGTGTTCCATAGAAAACCAACCTATGAAGAGATAGAAGAGTCAGTAACAAAACAATTCTATTCAGGAGAAGGTGCTATTCAATATGCACCAGAATCTATTGCAAGATCTAATAGAGATCTACTAGATGATGCCATTAAAAAGGTGACATTTATAGAGCTATATGAAGATAATCAGCATATGGCATTGCAATATCTATGGAAACAAGATCCTAAGATGGATCAAAAAGAGCTTTATCACCGGATGGGTAGGTATGGGCTTAACCCGTGTGGTGAGATCCTGGGTAAGGATTTTCACTGTAACCTCAGTGAGGTACATCTAAATACAATTGATCCTCATGACGATGCAGCTCTAGAAAGAGCATTTGAAGCAGCATCACTTTCAGCAGCAGCATTGCTCCATCACAAGTTTGCTGTAGATAGATATCAATATAGCCGTGAGGTAGATCCTATTATTGGTGTAAGCTTTACAGGGTTATTTGACTTCTTTGTTAAGAGGTTTGGTGCGCCTTGGCTTGAATGGTGGACACAGGGAAGACCGTTTCATCCACAGTATCAACAGCTAGAACGTGAGTATCTGACAAAATGGAGACTTATTGTTAGACGTACTGTTACTGATTACTGTAACGAGCATGGATTACGTGTTCCTAATAGGTTTACAACAGTGCAACCAGCCGGGACTAAGAGCCTGCTAACAGGAGCATCACCAGGCTGGCATCCACCTAAGGCAGCAAGGTTTATTCGTCGCATCACGTTTGGAAAGAACGATCCAGTAGCTATGGCCTGTGAGGCATATGGCTATAAGATTATCCCTAGTCAATCAGATAGAGATGAAACGGGTGCTTTACTAGAAGACCCTAATGATCCTAGATGTAATGAATGGCTGGTAGAGATACCATCTAAGACTGCCTGGGCAGATATTGAAGGTTGTGATCAGATTGATATCAGTAAGTTCAGTGTTGCTGCTCAGTGGGACTTCTATATGCAAGTCCAGAACTATTACACAACACACAATACATCAGCGACTCTAGAATTTAGAGAGCATGAAATTAAAGAACTTTCTGGTCTAATGCATAATGCCATCAAATATACTGATGGTTACATATCAGCAGCACTGCTAGCTAGGTTTGATGCTAACGAGACTTTCCCTCGGTTGCCATTTGAACCAATCACTAAAGAGAAGTTTGAAGAGTTAGATTACGGTGTCAAAACTCGCCGTATCACAAGCGACTTCTCTCTAGCAATGTCTATTTATTCTGATAACAGCGAAGGTCAAGGGCCTGCTGCTTGTGATTCAGATAAGTGCTTATTCTCAGAGAAAGTACCAAAATGACTACAGATGTAATAACTCTGAACTCCCTCACTAGAGGGGGTTTGGATGCACTAGTCGATGAACTAGATAAACAGTTTCCTGATATACATCCTGAATTAAAGAGATGTAGAGAGGGATATTTTGTCAATGAAGTTGATGTAGCTTATAAAGCTGGTCAAGTTTCAATTATACGATTACTTAAACAAAAACTAGAGGATTAAAATTATGTGTGGTGGTGGTGGTTCATCCGGTCCTTCTAAGGATGACAGAAGAAGAGAAGAACAGCGGCAAAAAGAAGCAGCCGCAGAGCAGCAACGTCAATTTGAAGCGGCACAGGCTGCATCAGCAGCACAAGCTGAGGCTAATAGACAGCAACAGGCAGCTACATTCGCAGCTTCACAGCAGGCTGCTGCTGATCAGCTACGTGCTCAAATGGCACAATCAGAGTCTAATTATCAGCGCCAACTAGCTGATCAACAGGCACAGGCTGCTGCAATGCAGGCACATCAAGAGAAGATGCTGCAACAGCAAATCCAAGAGAACAAACGACAGGCTCTAGAGGCAGAAAAAGCTGCTAACAAAGCCAGGGGTATGATGGCAGTACATGAGACTGCTGGTACTAAGGTCAAAAAGAAACCATCTGGTGCCAAGAAAAAAGCAGCAGCAGGTACTGGTCAACTAACAAATCCACTGTCTATTGCATTGAATACTGGAACAAAGGCAAATAGTGGGGGTTTAAGTATCAGTAATAACAAAGCTTAAATCATGGAATTAACAGCAGCTTCAAGATATACCCGGCTGACTAATAATAGGACACAGTTTCTGGATGCCGCTAGAGAATGTGCCAAGTTGAGTATCCCCTATCTACTACCGCCAAGCGGTCATTTTAGTGGGGATAACTTAAAAACACCTTGGCAAAGTTTGGCATCAAAAGGGTGCAGTGTTTTGGCAAGTAAACTCATGTTGAGTTTGTTTCCAATCAATGCAAAGTTTTTTAAGTTACAAATCTCTGATGGAGCCTTAGCAAAAGATCCAGATATCGATGCACAAGCAAGATCTGAGATTGATCTAGTACTCTCTAAAATGGAGAGAGTAGTGATGCAAGATTTAGCGGATAAGGCTGATCGTGTGGTCTTACATCAAGCTATGAAACATCTAGTTGTAGCTGGTAATGTATTGATTTACATGGGTAACGGTAAGAAACCGTTGAAACTATATCCAATGGATCGATACGTTTGTGTACGTGACGGCGAAGGAACAGTTACAGAGATTATTACTGTTGAGGCTATTGATCGACAGTTTCTACCTGAGAAGTTCCAGCAGGATGGTCCTAGTGCCCCGTCTCCTGATAATCATGTAGGCAATGACAGCGGTGGATCAGTTGCTGATGTACGTGTTGATCCTGATAGCAATGAAGCTATTGTATATACATGGGCAAAGCTTCGTAATGGTCAATGGCGTTGGCATCAAGAGACAGATGAAGAGATCATTGAGGGTACTGAATCATCAGCACCTAAGAGTGCTAGTCCCTGGATTCCACTACGTTGGGATGTAGCTGATGGCGAAGATTATGGTAGATCTAGAATCCTAGAATATCTAGGTGACCTTAAATCATTGGAAGCCTTATCACAGGCACTAGTTGAGGGTTCAGCTATTGCATCTAAGGTTATCTTCACACTTAGCCCTAGTGCAACAACTAAACCTAATCAACTAGCACAAGCTGCTAATGGAGCTATTATTAGTGGCCGTCCAGATGATGTTTCTGTTATAACAACTGGTGGCAAAGGCAATGACTTTAAGACTGCCTTTGATATGATTGGTGTTCTTACACAGCGTCTATCTGATGCTTTTCTAATACTATCAATTAGGGAGTCTGAACGCACAACTGCGGAAGAAGTCAGAGCTACACAACAGGAGCTAAACGAGCAACTTGGAGGAATTTTCTCAACACTATCTAGTGAGCTTCTCGCACCTTTTATTGCTAGGAAACTACTAGTACTACAACGTCAAAAGATGTTGCCTCAACTACCAAAAGGTATGGTATTCCCTACTGTAGTTGCTGGTTTAGAGGGTGTTGGCCGCGGACAAGATAGAGAAGCATTGATTATGTTTATGCAGACAATCTCTCAGACTCTTGGTCCCGAAACCATGATGGCTAATATTAAGCCAGAAGAGTGTATTAAGAGATTGGCAGCAGCAACAGGGATTGATTACCTGGGGCTGGTGAAAACAGCAGAAGAGAAACAAGCTGAACAAGAGGCTGCACAGCAACAAATGCAGCAGCAACAAATGATGGAACAAATGGGTCAATTAGCTGGAAGCCCATTAGCAGATCCACAGAAAAATCCAGCACTAATGGAGATGATGAGTAATGCCCAGAACCAAGAAGCCGGACCCGCCGATGGAGGGATGCCCCCTGAAGAAGCCGGAACCTAGTACTGAACAAAAGGTAGTAAAACTAGAGAACCAGAATAAATATGCACCTACAGATAGAGTAAAGCCATCTATTGGAAAGAAAACAGTAGGTACTGCTGGTAAAAAAGTCAGTCCTAGTTTCAATTCTGTTCGGACCACATTGCACTAATTATTAATGACAACACTTACATTTGACGCATCTGATGGTGCGGATACATCTGCTAGGGAAGCTTCAGAAGCAAATGCTCTTGAGCAGGGAGAAAGAATCACTGCTGCTCAAGATGAAGCACAGCAATCAACATATGACGCTGCCAAGGAAGCTGATGCTGAACAGGCACAGTATGCAGGAAAGTATAACTCTGCAGAAGCCCTTGAGAAGGCCTATCTAGAGCTACAAAAGAAGCTTGGTGATAATACTGAACCGAATGAGCCTGAAGCCACTTCTGAGGAGCCTGTAGAGGGTGCTGATGAAGATGTAGTAGAGGAGCAAGACGGTCCATCACCAGCTTTTGTTGCGTTACAGGATGCGTCTACTGAATTTGATTCTGGTGGAGAGTTATCGGCGGAAACGTTAGAGAAACTTTCTGCTATGGATAGTAAAACACTGATTGAGAACTGGGTTGATTATGTCAATTCAAATAAGGATTCAACAGAACTACCACAGGCAGATGTTGAGAATGTTTATTCATCCGTAGGTGGTCAGAATCAATACAATCAAATGTTGGGATGGGCATCAACAAACCTGCCACCCAATGAGGTTGCTGCATATGACGCTGTGATGGCTAGTGGTAACTCTGATGCTGTCTACTGGGCCGCTCAAGGTCTCAAGGCTAAATATGAGGGCTCTATGGGATCAGATGGTAGAGCTGTTAGTGGATCTAAGGCAGCAAAGCCTGCAAAGGGTTTCAGGAGCCAAGCAGAGCTTGCTAGAGCGATTGGTGATTCTAGATATCGTGATGATCCTGCATACCGTATGGATGTAGAAAATAAACTAGCTGCATCAGGCGACCTGCTATAAGCATACGTCCGTTCGATCCTTAAGGATTGCAGGAAACCATTTCATGGAACGGGGGAATGGCAACAGGAGTCATCATGACAACCGTTGAAGTGCGAGCACGGGTAAAAGAGCAGAAGCAAGCTGAGAAGCAAGCGAAGCTAGTTTACCGCGGCGTTGCTTACCTAAAAGGCTGATAGGTGTAGGAGGGGTTCGATTCCCCTCCCAGTCATTGTGGCGATTGACCACATTAAAAACGATCCAGAGATCTCAGGGCCGGAAACGATACCCCTATTAATGATTACTGAAAATTTTCTATTTAAGCCTAAGAACAAAGATCTTTAAGAAAAGGCGACCCTATATTTTATTTATTTTTAATTTTTTAACCAATGTCTAATATGCTACTGACGCGTCCAGGCGCGTCTAATGGAGGCGCAGATTCACGCGCTCTACTCCTTAAGTTGTTTACTGGTGAGGTATATGAAGCCTTCACTAATAGTCTGATTGCTAAGAATCTGGTACAAAACCGGACGCTTAAAAACGGCAAAGAAGCACAATTCATCCATACGGGTACCATGAGTGCAGGTTTCCATACGCCGGGAACTCCACTGCTTGGTAATGGTACAGGAACTGATGGTGCTCCGAAACAAGCAGAGACCACAATCACAGTTGACTCTCTACTCGTATCTCAAGCGTTTATTTATGAACTTGATGAGGTTCTTGCTCATTACTCAATGCGAGGCCCAATCGCCAAGCAAATCGGGCAAAGTTTGGGAGAATATTACGACCGTCGTATCTTCCGTGTACTAGACCGTGCTGCTGTAGGCAGTGCTGCTGTAACAGGCGAACCTGGCGGCTTTACTGTTGCTCTTGGTGCTAACAAAGAGTATGACGCTCAAGCTCTATGCGATGGCTTCTTTGAAGCCGCTGCTGTGCTTGACGAAAGGTCCGCTCCCCAGGATGGTAGATGCGCTGTATTGAGTCCACGACAGTACTACAGTTTGATTTCTAGCGTCGATACTAACATCCTTAACCGGGATATTGGTAACACTCAGGGTAACATGAATACCGGTGGCGGTCTCTATGAGATTGCAGGCATTAAGATTTACAAATCTAACAACCTACCTTTCCTTGGAAAGTATGGTGTTGCTACCGGACCTGCTATCGAAAATCAGGACGATAACAATGAACTTAATGTTGATGCATATGGTGATACCACTGACTTTGCTAACAGTTGTGGCTTGATCTTCCACCGTGATGCTGCTGCCTGTGTCGAGACAATCGGCCCTTCTGTGCAGACAACATCTGGTGATGTAAGTGTTCTTTATCAAGGCGACTTGCTTGTCGGGCGTGTAGCGATGGGCGCTGGTCCCGTTCGCGTAAGTGTTGCTGGTGCATTCCGTAACACCTGATTTTATTTATTATATAAGCTCCCTTATTGGGGGCTTTTTTTTATTTTTCCCCAGACCGGGAAACTACCCACTCAATTGATGTATAAAACATGCCTGCAACAAGTACAACCGTTTTAGATGCTGTCAATCAAATGCTATCTTGCATTGGTGGAGCAGCAGTTGTTACATTAGATACAGACAATCCTGAGGTCACTGCTGCTGTAGCCATCCTTGATGAGACAACACGTAACGTATGTGCTGAGGGGTGGAATTTTAATAGTGAGAAGGAGTATCCATTTAATGTAGATAGCACTACAAATCAAATTGCTATACCAGCTAACCTAATTAGTTTTACACCTTCATTCTACAAACACGCTGCCGATAGGCTACAAGTCGTACAAAGACAAGGAAAGTTCTATAATAAAAGAGACCATACATATACATTTACAGAAACAATCTATTGTGATGTTGTATGGTCAGAAGAGTTTATTGATTGTCCACAACCGTTTAAGGAATATATTACCTCTAGATCAAGTCGTATCTATGCTAGTCGTCTAGTTACTGCTGAGGAGCAAGTCGCACTCATTGCTCAAGATGAAGCTGCCACAAGGGCTATATGTATTGAATATGAAAGCAGCACATCAAAGCCTTCTATGTTTGGCCTACATGATGGAACTAATAACTATATTTCTTACACTCCGTTCCAAACAATTGCGCGATAAATGGGTAAAATTTCTGTATCACAAAGGATACCAAACCTACTGGGGGGATATTCACAACAGCCTGACTCTCTGAAGCTACCAGGACAGCTCACAAGGGCTGATAACTGTATCCCTGACCCTACGTATGGTTTACTAAAAAGACCTGGACTGAAGCTAATCTCAGCTCTTACAGGAGCAACTAATGATGGGGTTTGGTTCAATATCATCAGAGATTCATCTGAAAAATACATAGGACAGTTTGCTGCTAATGGGACCATCCGTATATGGGATGCAATAACAGGTGCAGCAGAAACTGTAAACACACCTACAGCAGCAGCCACGTCTTATATCAGTGGCGTCTCTAAAGAAAACTTTGAGATGCTACAGATCAATGATTATAACTTTGTACTAAACAGATCTAAGACAGTAAACAAGCTCAGCACTGTAAGCCCTGCAAGAGATCCAGAGGCTATAGTTGTTGTTATGATGATTGGTTATGACGCTAAGTTTGAGATCACTCTAGATGGAACTCCTTATAGCTTCACAACATCAGCAACTGGAATAGTTTCAATTGATACTGTAGTTGATAACCTTGCTTCAGCAATACCAGCAACTTACACTGTAACTAAAACATCAAACGTTATTCATATAAAGAAAGCGGATAATAGCGACTTTACTATAGAAGCTAGGGGTGGTTTATCTTCAGGCGCTTTACTGGCGTATAAGGGTAATGTACCTGATGTAAGTAAACTACCCGGTGCGTGCTTAGCAGATATTGTTATGCAGGTACAGGATCTAACTTTAGAAGATGGGGCAGATTATTATGTAAAGTTCATTGTCAGTGGTAGCGGTACAACAGGAGCTGGTTACTGGGAAGAAACAATCAAACCCGGTATAGAAACATACATCGATCCTGACACAATGCCTCATGTAATTATCCGTGAGTCAAATGGATCTTTTACATACCGGTCCTTAAATGAAGCAGATAAAGCAGGTGATGATCTTTACTGGGTAGAACGTCGCGTAGGTAGTGATGACTCCAATCCATTTCCAACTATGGTTGGACAGAAGATAACAGGCATTAGTTTCTTTAGAAACCGCTTGGTACTATTATCTCAGGGCAATCTTGTTTGTTCTCAACCTGGAGGATACTTTAACTTATTTAGAGTATCGTCTTTAACAACAACAGATGCTGATGCTATTGATATCTCTACAGGATCTTTAAAGCCTGTTGACATGAGGTATGCAGTAGGTGATCAGTTAGGTCTACTAATATTTTCTGAGCATTCGCAGTTTCTACTAACTACAGAAGGTGATGCTTTCGGGCCATCTAGTGCTCAAGTAAAAGCTTTCAGTACATTTACTATTAATGCTAATGTGTCGCCTGTTGACACAGGTGGATCAATCATATTTACAGATAATAATCAAGGTTTCTGTGCTGTAACAGAGATGATTATCACGTCTCAAGATAATAGACCACAAAGAGCTGATCTAAGTAGAACATCACCGAATTTTGTACCAGCCAACCTACGATCATTAGTAGCAAATAAATCAGCCACAATGATAAGCTTTTTAGGTGAAGCTGATCCGACTAAGCTACATATATTCAAGTACTTCAATAACGGTAATGATCGTGTTATCAGTGCCTGGGTTAGATGGGCATTGCCTGGACAGTGTTTACTACAAGCTGCTGATCATGATACATACTATTTTGTTACTAATCAAGAGAATGGTATATGTCTATCTACGTGTTCAGTACTAGCTGATGTAGAAGGTACTGCTGTTAATTCAAGTGGTGTTGCATTTGAATATAGATTAGACCTATTCAAATCATCACCATCAACAACATACGATGCTACTAGTGAGAAGACTAAGGTTTACTTTCCAGCCGGTACATATGATTCAACTTTAACAACAGTGATTATTGTTGATGATACAACCACAGAGAGGGGTTCACTATATGTCAATCCAACTATAGGAACTGACGGGAGTGGTACATACGCGGAATTACCTAAAGATCGTACAGGAGCACATAATATAACCATTGGCTATCAATATACATTAGAGATCGGGATACCTAGATTCTATAAGAAAGAGAGCTTAGCTAATGGTGCCGTTCAATCTGATGTAAACAATATACCTAGAGTACAAAGATTAGTAATCCAGTCAACTGACTCAGGTCCATTTAACGCATCAGTTGCACTAAAAGGTAGAACAACAAAGAATTATAGCTTTGCTCAAACACCAGCTAATGACTATGACGCTAATACTTTACCTTTACCCCCTGTTATCGATAATAGTATTCCTATTTATGGAAAGGGTACAGATGCTGAGGTAGCTATTTCATCTAACACACCTTATCCTTTATCTTTTGTCGCTGCTACTTGGTATGGAGTATATAACACCAAAGGAATCAACAGAATTTAATTTAATCAGGCCAGCTTCTTTAGAACTGGCTTGGAAAAGTGCCAGATTATTAAGATGGCAAGACAAGCGTGAGATGGAAGGATTAGGTCATCCTCCATTTATAGTATTACCAACAAGTGTTGCCTTATCAGATGATGCTATTGCTTTCTATACACCAACCAATGAGCTATGTGGCTTTGCTGGTGTTGTAAGAGAGGAGGATGACATCGGTCGAGTCTGGATGCTAACAACACATGCTGTTGAAACTATACCTATCTTATTCTTCAAAGAAGCAAAGAAATGGGTAGAAAGGCAACAATATACGATGCTCCACAATGTAGCGGACCCAAGAAACAGTATGCATATGAAATTATTACATATGTTAGGTTTTAAAAGATTATGCTACAAGACAGTGGGACCAAAAAGTTTAACTTATGTAGAATTTGCTAAATTATGTGTGAACCAATCTCTCTAGGAATAGCAACAGCAGTTGTAGGTGGTATAGGTGCATTCGCCCAACATCAGCAACAACAACAAGCAGTAGCTTATCAGAACAATGCAGCATGGACTAGTCATATAAATCAGAACAGGGCAATGGAAAACCAAGCCCATAACGTACAGATGCAAAATATATTCAGTACACAGATAGCTAACCAAAACATAGCTTATCAGAATCAAAACACACTACAGAGCTGGATAAACCAAAACAACAATGTAAACCTATCAAACCTAAGAAGCAATAGAGAATATCTAAACGAGCTTGCTGCTAATAATTGGGCGGAATCGATGGATGAATTGAAATATATGAATGAACTAAACAAATCAATGTTATCCAAGAGTGCTGCTGAATTACAGATAGATATAAACAACAAAGCACTTACAGGTAAACTTACAGAAGCACAACAACGACTAAATGATGCCAAAGCAGTTGCATCATTTGAAGCAGAAAGACTTCTAGTATCCACCTTAAAATCACAAGGAAGTCTACTGGCTCAAGGTGGTACTGGTCAGAGTTATGGATTAGCGGTAGGAGATATCACTGCTGGTTATAATAGAGATCTAACGATGAATAAGGGTAATGTAAGAAGAGCAGGTGATGATTTTCTAGTAGATGCCCACAATAGCTTTCTTGCTAACGTACAAGCTAATTCAAATGCTAGAAATAGCATCATACCAACTCCTTTCAAACCATTAGACAGACCCGATCCAGGTAAACCAATATTCGCTAATGCTCCTGAGAACCCAATCTTTGCTCAATGGCAGGGTATTGGTCCGTCACCGAATGTTGAATATGGGAGTGGTCCTGCAATGATGAGTGGTCCTAGTGGTATTGGATTAGTAGCAGGGCTAGGTAATGCTGCATTAGGTGGTGTTAGTGCTGGATATTCCCATGCTGCAAAAATTAAGACACTATAATAAATATGGCAAATAATAATAGAGCTTATAGGAGCATTGACTATAGAGCACACCGTGCTCAAGCAGCAGAATCCATTAAAATAAACAATGGTGTTGATAAGCTAGATACTGTAGGCCAACAGATACAAACTGCTGGTGCTAACTTACAAGATACTATCAACAGGAACAACATACTAGCGTCTCAACAACAGAAGGTCGCTGATGCTCTACTGATAGAGAACCAAAGATTTAGCCTAGATCAAGCAGTCAAAAGACAGAAGGCCGACTTAGAGGGTAAACGTCGTATCGGCCAAGCTGGTATTGAAGCCGCAAAGATGGAGGCACAGTGGGAAGATACACGTAGGAGCCTAGCAGCTCAAACAGAGGTAAATGCTAACAACCTAGCACTAGAGTTAAAGAAGAATGAGAATGACTCTTTAACAGCATTTGGGAAAGCTGCTATTGGATTATCCTCTACATTATGGGAGAAAGAAGCAGAGCGTAGGAATGAACTAGAAGAAAGACGTAGAGCACTACACTATGTAGAGCAGTTCTTTGGTCCTGATAATACACTTGAACATGAGGCTAGACTAGAACAACTCAGAGCCTCTAAACTCCAACAGCAAGCAGAAGTAGAACAGGAAGCATTAAAGTTAGAAAAAGCCGGTTTTCAAGATCAAGCAGATCAATTAAGACGGCGGTTCATGCCTCACATCAATGCCGCTTATGGTGGTGAGGGTATAGCACAAGCTGCTTCTATTGGACTCCAAGGTAGGCTAGAGGATTCAGTTCATAGATGGAGAGCTATAGCAGGACCAGAAGGCTCGATGAGAGATCTGGAAGAGTTTCTGTTGAATGAACTAGAGGTTGATCTAATAAAACAAGGCATCACTGATGGAGAAGGTGTTGAGTCTATTTATGTACTAAAACATATCTTACCAGCAGCAGAACAAGCTATTAAAACAATAACAGCTAGAGAGGGTAGAAGCACTGGTAAGTTTGGATATGAAAAGCGTCTACAAATAGCAATCAATCATCCATCTTATGATTCTAAATCATGGATGAGTAATCCCACTGCTTTAGCACAGGATATTAGTCAGTTAGAGATTGCAACTGTATCAAGCTCTAATAGTGAAAAAGAAAGAGCACTTACAGATACCATAACAAACATCTATGCACATACGGGAGATCCAGCAGCAGTAGCGATATTCATGGCTGGCCTGGAAGCATCACCTATGAATATATATGCCAAGGATGCAAGGGAAGAAGCTGATAATCTAATTACTGCACATTATGATGCAAAAGAAGAGGAAATAAATGAATCTAATGAAGAATTAATAAATGAGATTGACGTAGAAGTTGCTGAATTTATGGCATCCCCTGCTTCTAGAAATGAAGAAACTCTTTGGAAATTTCAGGAGAATTATCTAGGAAAATTAAGACTGATACCTAATAACACAACGGGATGGCTATCATCACATGATAACATCACAGCTATGCGGGTTAGTGATGGTTTAGCGACGGAAAGATTGTTCCAGCAGGTAAATATAGCTGAGACAACAAGAGATAAGCTAGCTGGTCTCCAGGCTATTATTAACGGTAATGGCGATGCTAAGTCTAAAGAAAAAGCACAGAATTTATATAATAGTCTAGATCCTCTAGAAACTGAACCGTATAAAGCTGTAACTGAAGGCTACCGCCAGACGATCATAAAGAATGTAGAGGGATCAACCTTTACATCACCATTTTTACTCCCTACTATTAAGAAAGAGGAGAGAGATAGGCGTCTTGCAACATTTGACGCTGCAGTGCAGCAATTGATGATTGATAATGCAACACCTTCTCCTGAAGAATTAAACGCTTTGATTAAGGAGCGTACAGAGCTATATGTGGCAGATGATCCTGGCTATATTTCACTATATAATTTACCGCCAACTATTGCAACGTTAGAAAGAACAATAGAGTTAGAGATACCTGGAACTGGTGCTAAACGTAGGGTAGCCAATGGAATACCTGTAAGAAAAGAGCTATTGAGTGGAGAGTTTGGTAAGTTTCCCTCAGAATTAGTTATAGCACTTACAAAAGAGGAAGTTGAAACGGCAATTAAAGCTTATGAAGGAGGAAACTTGCACGAAATGCCACCAATAGTAATGAAGTTTATCCCCCAAACGGAAAGGGGAAACATAAAAACATTCATTGAAGAACAGGCAAGGTTATGGGGATATGGTGGAAATTTAGAAGATCCTAAAGTAGCACAAGCCAGCCCTAATGTACCTACAGAAAGGTTGACTATTGATAGAGCATATAACTATCTAAAACTAAAAGGGGTTAATGAAGGCGCATCTATTGCTATTGCTGAAGGCTTTATGTCTGAATCAAGTGGTGATACTACTGATACATCAGGAGATGATGGTGCTGCTAGAGGTGGTTTGCAATGGCAAGGTGGACGTGATCAACGTTTGATGGACTTTGCAAAGTCAAAAGGCAAACCTTGGCAAGATCCAGAGGTACAGATGGATTTTGTCTTATATGAAACGATGAACTATTATCCAGGTGTATATGCAGTATTCACGGCAAGGAATCCAACAGCTAATCAATTGTACCTTGCAATGAAAGATTATCTAAGATGGAATGACAAATGGAACACCGAAAGAAAAAAATCACTAAACAGAGCACTATCTAACTACGGATACAAGTAAATTATGCCAATGATTCCACCACCAGACGGGTATGAGGACATTAGTTCTCAACTCGGTCTGGAGGAGGAGGAGGAGGAGAATACAGAAGTCTCTTCCCCTTCACCGCAGATTACACAAATAGAACCCACATCCGCAGAAGTATCTTCACAGGAAGTGAAGGGTTACTGGGAAAAAAATACCCGAGAGCGCACTGACGCACAAGAGTGGGTAGAAAATGAAGTTAATGTACCTTTTCGGGATTGGATTGATGATACCTTTCAAGGTGATCAAAAACTAGAAGAAGAGATTGCTGCAGAAAGAGAAAGGATTAGAGGGCTATATGCTAATGATCCTTTCATCAATAACCTCAATGAAGCCGCAAGTGGAATTACTGGCGGTGTAGAGGATTTTGGTATAGGAGTATACAATAAAACAGGGGAAACATTACAGGGTATTGAAAAGGTTGCAAACTGGGGCGAACAGATTGGTCCAGAGTTTGTACCTATCAAGACACGATTGATCCCTGAAAACTCCACAGGATGGGGAAAGGGACTACGTACACTGTCCAGGTATATGACAGGTGCTTTCCTGTTTAATGCCGCCACTGGTGGTGCTTTAACACAAGGACAGGTAGGTCTAAAGCTACAAGCCGGTAGGTTCGCAGAAGGGGCTATTCCAGACTTTGTAGCAGCAAGCCCTGAAGATCAAACACTAGCTGGAAGCCTGATAAATGAAACAGTAGGTAGGACACCAATCACTAGATGGTTGATGGCAGATCCAGAGAACCCACAGGTTTATAATGATCTACTAACAGCAATTGAAGGTGGTTTATTTAGTAATGCTTTTGGCTTTGTAGGTGATTTTGCACCTGGATTCCTAAGTAAAACAAAAAAAACTATTTCTAATATATTTGCTGGTAAGAAAGTAGACCCAAAAGATGTTGAGGAAGCACTTAAAGTAACTAATAAATTAAATGAAGTATCAGATGTATTTGAATATGGTGGAGATCCAAACGAGAAAGTACTGACTGGTTCTAACTGGACAACATATAAAAAGGAACTAAAAGTAACACAAAGCATCCTAGAAACTGATACTACGGTAGAGGGGCAATTAGTCGATACCATCAATAACCTTACCGGTCAGATCAGTCAATCAGTACAAGAGGGTGGTGGTTTCGCGCAAGAACTAGCAGAAGGACAGGCTAGAGCTGCAGCAACACCAACAATGGATGATCTTGTTAAGGGGCAGGTATTAAATATCAACCTAACAGGAGCGCAAGTTGATATGTTAAATGCTGCTGGTTTACCTGAAGGTGTCACCATCACGGGTGGAAGGCGCGTACGTGGACTTAATACAAGCAATGCTGATGAGCTTATTGAAAGCTTACGTAATACAAACGTAGAAGGTAAGGCTAGAGCTAAGGTACAAGCCCACCTTCTAAACCGTCTAGAAGGGATTGAGAGACCTGCTCCAATACCATCTGATGCAGTCACAAGAGAATCAATTACAGAGGGCTTAGAGGCCACTATAGGGGCCAGAGAAAGCACTTATCAAAGAGCTGTTCAGCTACGTGTAGAGAAGACTAAGTTACAAGAACAACTAGCAAAAAAACAACTACAGATACAACAAGCAAAAGTAGAGATTGAAGCCTACTATGCAAAGTTAAGTGGACACACAGGACAGTTTAGAGCTGACTATGTACCAGTTAAGATGGATAGAAGCAATGTAAGTTCTATTGTTAAAGAGAACTATGCACCTGGCTTTGGTGGACAACCTGGCTTAGATCTTTATATCGAAGATGGTCGTGCCTTCACACCTTATAACGGACAGGTTAAGCACATTGATTTTGAACCTGGCTACGGATGGCATTGCACTGTTGAGTGTATAGATCCTAAGACAGGCGACTCCTTTGATATGGTCATTGCTCACCTTGAAGAAGGTAGTATGAAGGTGGAAGTTGGTGATCTAGTTGCACCTGGACAAGAAATAGCCACTCAAGGTGGTACAGGTAACGTTAGATCTGCTGACGGAACTATCACATCCTATGACTTCTTTGAGGTAAGACCTGCAGGAACAAAGGATATGACGCCATATAAAAGATATGGTGGTCTAGTAAATGAACTTGAACTAGCTATAAATAAAGAAGGTGGTATTGTTCCAACACCTACAGCTAAAGCGGCTTCAGAACTGGTACAACCAGAATTAGTAGAGCAAGCAATCAAGCAAGCTGATGAGGTAATTGAAACTACAACTAGAAAAGCTGCTACAGAAGAAGGTCATGAGGTAGCTTCACTAGTAAATGTAAAACCAAAACCTTCTAATTCACAGTTTCCTGAAGTTGATTACGCTCCCAAACCGCGTGATCCTGATAGTTTACAAGTATCTCATGCTGAGCTATCAGATGCAGATATCGCAATGATTGGTATTGCAAAAGATAAAGATAATCCAGTCAAAAAGATTTATAAGAAATTAGAGCGACAAGCTAAATGGGACTTTGCAAATGCTACTGAGATATACCACTCTAAGGAAGCGCAGGAGTGGGCTGAAGAGTTTCTTGGTGTTAAGTTAGAGGATCTAGAAGATTTAGCTAGTCGTATTGATATATCAAAATCTGCTTCTAATGGATCAGAATGGCAATTCTCAGCTAGAGGCTTTAGGGCAAATACAATCGCCTTACAGCAGCTAACTGATGAGGTACATAAATTTGCCCAGATGGCTGATTATCAAATCAGAGATGGGTCACCATTAGCTGGTCAATCAAGGGAAGCCGTTATTGATAGGTTGGAAGCACTTTCTATCTTACGAATGGAGCATAAGCAGACTGTATCTGGTGCTCTAAGACTACATGGTGACTTTAAAGATATTGCTAATGTAACATCAAATGCTATCAGCTTGGATGAATATAAGACTATAGTAGAGAATTTAGCTGAGGATAAGGCATGGACTCAACAGCTCCGGCAAAGCATCGATAGGTTGAAGGAAGGTCTCAAGGTAGGCCACCCGGCAACAACAAAGAGATTAGGTGATGTAATCAGAATCCTCGCAATTAATGAGGATATTGGCCCAATGGCACCATTGAAGATGCTACAAAGCATCACATCTGCTTATCTCAAGGATTTTGATGGTGCCTTTATCATTGGGCTTTTGTCGTCACCTAAAACACACGCTGTAAACACAACGGCTGGTTTAGTAAGGACATATGGAAACTCATGGTTAATGCAATTGGGTGGCTTTATGCCGGGTCCAGGTGGAAAGAATGAGATCATCAGCGGTGCTGCAGAAATTGCGGCAATGAATGAAACACTAGCTGAAGTAAGAAATCTTTTCCCTAAGATCTGGCGACAAAGCAAAGCACTATCCAATAGTTCTAAAGTAAGTAGTATATGGGATGAAACACTAGAGAAGAATATGGAGATGGTCAGACAAATAGCAGATAAGTCTGACAACCAAGTTTTTAGATCAACAGTATATGGAGCATTCCTATTAAAAAACGTACTTTCATCAAGACCTTTCTCATATGTAACTGATTTACTCCAATCAGAAGATCAACTGATTAAAGTATTTTCCGGCAGACAGATAGCCACTAGGAAGGCATATGAAGATGCGTTTACTATCTTTGGTAGTAGACCTAACACACCAAAAGCTCAACAAGAATTTGCTGAGATGGTAGTTAGGGAAAAAGAAAAGTACTTAAAAGAGATATTTGATGAAGATGGTATTACATTCTTAGAAACACCTTTAGGAATGGAAGCTGCTAAGCATGGAAGAATGATGACTTTCCAGGTATCTACTGCTGAAATGGATCAGTTCACGAAAGTGGTACATACCGCATCACAATTTCCGGGCATGAAAATAGGAGGCTTGACTTTCATTAAAACACCATCTGAGATTCTTAAAGCTGCTGCCGGGGTTGTTCCTGTTGCTGGAGAACTTAACTGGGTGGTTCCAATGATGCAGGGTAGGTGGTCAAAACTTACAGCAGCAGAGAAAGCACAAGTAAATGGCACGGCTTGGTTATCAAGATTACTCCTTACACCAGTATTAATGTTAGGTGCAATGGGTCATGATTCACAAATAAGAGTGACAGGTGCTGGCCCATTAAATTACAGAGAATTTCAGAAGTGGCAAGCTGCTGGTAATGACAGGTTCAGGGCTTATATCGGACCAGTAGTTATTGACTACAGCAGGATGGACCCCTTAACAACACCTGTTGGACTTATTGCTGATATTGGTTCATTGTATATGGGTGATATGAGTGCAAAAAGCAGCAACGCTATAGATGCATCAATATGGGGTTTATCATTTGCTAATTTCTTCAACAAATCTTGGACTGAGCAATTAGCACAAATCACAGATACAATTTCAGATTGGGAGAATGCAGCCGGTAGGACTAGATATCTCAACAACATAGGCAGGGGTCTAATGCCTATGGGTTCATTACTAAGAACAGGTAGCGGTATGATGGACCCATTCATCAGGGAAACCCGTCAGAACATTGAACCTGATTGGAGACGACGCATCTTAAATAATGAATTAGGTTATCAAGCTGATTATCCTGTTAGAGTTGATCCTGTCAATGGCAAGGAACTTACAGATGTAAATATCGAAGGGTTACCTGGCTTTATAATCAATGCAATGAATAGGGCCGGTGCATTTGGTGGATTAGCTTTCTCAAAGAATAGGTTTAGACCTATCCATAAGAAACTATGGAATGCTGATTACCATATCGCCAATAGAACTAAAGCTTTAGAAGGAACAACGTTCAACAATGAAGAGATGGTTGAATTCATCAGACAAAGAGCTTCTGGTGGTGATATGGAGAAGGAATTACTAGAGTTCTTTAATAGTAGTGGTTTCGCAGCTCATGAAAAACTTTACGACGGAGAGATTAAGGCTGGTAAGTTACCACAAGAGACGATACTACACAAAACTCTAGATATGATTGTCAATAAATATTCTGATAAGGCTAAAGCCTATATGCGTTATGGCGAATCAACAGGCGCGAGATCTTGGCAAAGACGGCACCAAAAAAGTATGGAAGAAAAAAACAAACCTAAGAGTGATGCAATAAAAGAGATAAATCTACTCTACTGATAAAATTCTAAACTTAATAAGCAATGGCAACACCAAAAGACACTTATAACGGGAATGGGAGTCAAACCCTATTCCAATTTACATTTCCATATTTATCAACCAGTGATATCAAAGTAACTGTTGATGGAGCTGATACAACTGCATATACTTTTGCTAGTGCTACAGAGATAGAATTTACTACTGGTAATGAACCACCTACGGGGGTTGATAATGTAGTAATTTACAGAGATACAGCTTACGATTCTACATCAGCTACATTTTATCCAGGCTCTAGTATTAGAGCACAAGATCTAAACAATAACTTTACTCAAGCCCTTTATGTAAACCAAGAGAGTGATTTAAAATCAGATGAAGCATTAGAGGCTTCAAGGATTCTAGAAAGTGGCGAATTTGTAACAGCCATTGAGAAAGCAAACGAAGCTGAGATTGCTCACGAAGCTTTTGTAGCTAAAAACTACGGTACAACAGCTAGTCCTAATTGGGTTACTAGAGGTAATGAGGGTACTGACACACAAGGCCAGACCGATTCAGAAAGAGGAGTTGGATATGCTGTTGCACAGGCAGTTAGTGCAGTAGGCACTGCTGCTGGTGCTGTTCAAACTGCAGGCAATGCCGCTCTAGATGCTGCAGATGCATTAAGCAATTCACAAGATCTTAATTCCACACCATCTTCAGCAATTGATATTGCTAAGAATGCATTAAGCAATTCACAAGATCTCACTGCTACACCTTCATCAGCAATTGCTATTGCTCAAGCAGCAGAAATCACTGCAGGTAATGCATTAAGTAATTCACAAGACCTAAATGCCACACCATCCTCTGCTATTGATATTGCTCAAGCAGCGGCAATTACTGCAACGAATGCGTTAAACAATTCACAAGATCTTAATTCTACACCTTCATCTGCTATTGATATTGCAGCGGCTGCTACTGTAACAGCAGGTAATGCAGTAAACACGGCAGGCAATGCAGTTAACACTGCTGATGCTGTAGAAGATACAGTTGAACTGTATGTAGCAGATTCAACCGGATTAAAAGGTGGTGGTACTCATGCAACAAATGATCCGCAAGGAGTTAAATATGCTGTAGATAAGGTTAATGACT
>Ga0209404_10000757_pt1 | contig 24578 bp, 20 predicted proteins | sample TroAtlMetagenome_2_FD_187447 | JGI IMG/M metagenome (GOLD analysis project Ga0209404, IMG submission 187447) | Marine eukaryotic phytoplankton communities from Atlantic Ocean - Tropical Atlantic ANT8 Metagenome (SPAdes) (version 2) | ecosystem: Environmental > Aquatic > Marine > Oceanic...
TATAGAAAAGAAGATCAGCCGGTGTTATTGGCAGGAGATTTTAAATTTAATCCTAATATGCAATGGACATTCCTTTTGCCTATAATTACTGATTCAACTTTTTACGATAAGGCGAGTTGGAAAGCTTTGGCGCTTCTTGGATCCGTGGAAGGTTATAGTCCTTTTGCAAATCAATCGATGAGAAATTTGATTTTACGACATGAATGGATAGTAGCTGGTTCAGGTGTTGAAATTGTCTCTTCGTCAATGGCTGGAAATTCATTTTCAGAGGGGAGAGCAGCAGTTTTGAATGTTCGATTAGATGGAAATCAGAAAGAGCTGAAAAAAGATTAAATTGTAGATAGTATCTTAATTGATATACATTGACGAAATTTAGTATGAAAACAGAAGATTTAAATCATATAGCTCTTCACGTTTCCGATTTGGAGTTGAGTAGGAAATTTTACGGAGAGTTGCTTGGTCTCGAAAAGATACAAAGGCCTGCTTTTGATTTTCCTGGAGAATGGTACCGATTAGGGCATACTCAAGAATTGCATTTGATCGCCGGACGAAAAGATAAGGTCAATTCGTCAACGAGAGGAAATCATTTTGCGCTAGGAGTAAAAAGCATGGACGATACAGAAGCGTATCTTAAGGAAAGAGGCCTGATTCATACACCAAGACAAACTAGGCCAGATGGCGCTTATCAAATTTATTGTGAAGACCCAGATGGATATTGGATAGAATTTTGCCAGAACAAATCATTTTAATTTCCCTATTTTTTTCATTAAAGCTCTTTTGATTCATAGGAATTTAGACATCTTATTCAATGGAGAGAAGCTCTTTCACTAGCGCAGGGCCTTGATAAACTAAGCCTGTGTAAATTTGTATTAGTTTTGCTCCGGCAGCTATTTTTTCTTCTGCATCTTTCTTAGAAGAAATTCCGCCTACACCTATAATTGGTATGTCGTCATTAAGTGAGCTATAAAATCTTGAGATCGCGTCGTTACTTTTTGAATGAATGGGTTTACCACTTAGTCCTCCCTGCTCGGTTGCTAGATGGTGGTTTTCAACTTCATTTCTTGATACGGTGGTGTTAGTTGCAATAACGGAATCAATTTTTAACTCTAAGAATAAATCTGCTAATAATTTGATCTGCTCATGACTCATGTCTGGATCAATTTTTACTGCGATCGGAACATTTTTACCAAATTCTTGTTTTAAAATATCTTTTTCTTTCATTAACGGCGAGAGTAGACCGCGAGCAAATTCGGGTGATTGTAATTCTCTCAGACCGGAGGTGTTTGGGGAAGATACATTGATAGTGATGTAATCTGCAATGCCGTAAGCTTTCCTTAGTAAGACCATGTAGTCTTCTAGGGCTTTTTCGTTTGGGGTGATTTTATTTTTACCAATATTAATACCTACAATTCCATTGTAACCTTTAGATGACTTAGTAACGTTGTCTATTGCCTTATCTATTCCAGGATTGTTGAACCCCATCCTGTTAATAATTGCTTCGTGTTTCTTTAATCTAAACAACCTTGGCTGAGGGTTCCCTGATTGTGGTCTTGGGGTTATTGTGCCGATCTCGACAAATCCAAAACCCATAGCTCCAAAACCATTGATGCAATGGCCGGATTTATCGAGCCCTGCAGCTAGCCCAATCCTATTAGGAAAGTTTAGCCCCATAACTTTAATGGATTTATTTGCAACGCTGGGAGTCATTAAAGAGGTGATTCCCAGTGATTGCATAGCTCTAAGGCCATTTATCGTCAGGTGGTGAGCTTTTTCTGCCTCGAATTTGAAGAGTATGGATCTTGCAATTTTATAAAAATTCACAGTATTTCAGTAAGTTAGGCCACAATTTTTGAAAATTTAAGATATCTTGAATATTTTGCGTGACATATGAGTCAAGGTTGCTAAATCTCAGCACATATAAAACACAAATAAACCTGAGATGGCGAATAACCAAGAAACAATTGAACAAGTACCAATAGATAGTTTAAGCGAGCCTTTTTATGAGGGTTCCGTGCAAAGACTTTATGCCATACCTGATGAGCCAAAGTATATGGTAACAGAGACAACTGCGGGAGGTTCCGTTTTTGATGTTGGTACCATTTTTGCGATTGAAGGAAGTGATGTTGCTCGTGCTGTTTTTCGTCATGTTTTATATACAAATCTTTCAAAACCCGAAACATGGGTAGAGGTCAAAGACGCTGTTCAAAATGCAGAGGGATTAGATCCCAAAATTAGAGATATCTTGTTAGATGGAGTTATTGATAAATTGTGTTCTGTTGGAGGGGTAACGCATCATTGTGGAATGGTTGACTCAATTACCGGTTCAGTATCTCATGAAGGATTACCTGAGAATGAAAGTGCATACAATATAGTAAGGCGATACAAGATTGAAAAGCCTGAGCAAGACAGTTTTTTAAAGCATCCTTTTTATGATTATAGTAAGTTCGGATCTCTTGATAAAAATGTAATTCCATTAGAGTGTATTGTCCGTTTTGGTATAACGAGTGGAAGTTCTGTATTTAGAAAATATCTAAAATTATCCGAGGACGAACAGAGAAAGTTTGAGCAAGAGTTAGGTGCTAATGGTCCACTCGTTGCTTGGGAATATTTAACCACGCCGATCGTAGATTTCACGAGTAAGTATGAACCCGAAGACCGTGCTGTTACTAAACAGGAAGCTCATAATATGTCTGGTCTAGACGGTGAGACGTTTTCTGAGATGGGTAAGCTTGCCGTTTTGGGAGGTTGGGCAGTGAGGGTAATGGTTGAGAAAATGGGACTAAAGTTGTGGGATCTTAAATGGGAATTCGCTAAAGATGGTGATGATCTTGTTTTCGTCGATACAATCGATACAGATTCATTTAGGGCGACTTCTGTTTTAGAAGATGCTGGTGACAACATAGTGATTCATTACAATAAGCAAGCTATGAGGGATTATTATAAAATCTCCCATTCAGACTGGTTGGGTTCTATAAATGAAGCTAAGGAGGAGTCTCGTGTAACAGGTGTTCCCTTCGTTGAACTTTTGCGGGGCAGGCAGGATTCAGGAGACGCGCCTCAAGACCCTAAGGTCAACGAGGATTTCATGGCGATACAAGTGGATAAAATGAATCTTATAAAAGATTGTATTTTGGGTAACAGAGAAGGTTCTGAAGTCTCAGGCGCGTTAGCTGATTGCGGAAAGAGAGAAGTTGATTTTTACACATCCAACGGGCAGCGAGATGCCCTTAAAAATCTTAACGGATTAGGCTAATTATATGGGGTTTTTAACAGTTGAGGTAGTAGGTAAATTTGAGTCAGAACAAGACACAAGTAAGCTTCTATATGCGCCCCTAGAACAGACTGCAGCTTTCAGGAAGTCTCGAGTCTATCAAATTAAATATGACGGGACAGAAGACCAAGCAAGTTCATTTGTTTTAAGGTCTTTGGTTGACCAGTACGCAGACGAGGTGTCCTTTTCAGGGGCTCCATATTTTAAGAATTTTAAATTTTTTATCGACTACGGAATGAAGCCTGGAGCCCTTGATTTAGAAAGAGAGGCAATTGTTTCAAGTCAAAAAGATTCTAATGCCAGCGAATTTAAATTGTTGAGCCTAGAATTGTCGCAAAGGATATATATTTTCTCTGATACTGAAATTGGATCCGAGCTTTTTGTTCGTGACGTATGTAACCCCGCTATTCACGTATGGAGCGTGACCGATGCTGATGGAAGAAAAGTTGCCTAACTCTGAGTCTAAAAGTTTTTGTGAGATTCCTATTAGGGATCTGAATCCTGATGAGCTTTTTGCATTGAGTGAATCTATGAAACTTTCCTTGTCTATGGAGGACATGATCGAAGTTCAGGTTTATTACGCTTCAGCGATGAGGAGGGAGCCCACTGACGTTGAGTTAGAATGCATTGCGCAAACTTGGAGTGAACATTGCAAACATAGAATTTTTGGCGCTAGAATTGAACACGTAGGCTCTGACGGAGAAGAGGTAATTGATAGTCTCTTTAAAACGTATATTAAGTCTGTGACCGAGAGAATCATGGACAAGAAACCGGGGTTTGTTCTTGGATGCTTTATTGATAATGCAGGGTTTATTAAACTTGATGATAATCAAGCTATTTGTTTGAAGCTTGAAACACACAACCACCCCTCTGCGATCGAGCCTTATGCAGGGGCAAACACAGGGTTGGGCGGGGTTATTAGAGATATTCTTGGTGCGGGAAAGGGAGCTAAGCCAGTTGCGAGCTGTGACATTTTTTGTTTTGGCCCTCCAGACACAAAAGCCAGTGATATAAATGCAGACGATGTAATTCATCCTTTGGGAATAATGAGAGGCGTTGTTAGGGGTGTTCGAGACTACGGTAATAGGATGGGCATTCCTACCATTTGTGGGGCGATCCAATTCGACTCATCCTATGTTTATAACCCTTTGGTTTTTTGTGGTACTGCAGGAACTATTCCTATTTCCGATATCGACAAAGAAATGTCTCCAGGTTTAAAAGTCATCGCTGTAGGGGGGCGTACAGGTAGAGATGGGCTGAAGGGGGCGACATTTTCTTCAATGGCACTTGATACAGATAGTCATGAAGAAGATCAGCAGGCTGTACAAATTGGAAATCCCATAGAAGAAAAAAAGGCAGCTGATTTTGTTATAGAGGCTCGTAAAAAGAATCTTATTGAATTTATTACTGATTGTGGAGCCGGTGGTTTCTCAAGTGCTGCAGGCGAAATGTTGAGTGAAGTTGGAGGTAATCTTTATCTTGAGAGGGCTCCTCTTAAAGAGCCAGGTATGACAAGTTGGGAGATATTTCTATCTGAGAGCCAGGAGAGAATGGTTTTGGCTGTTAGAGATGAGTCCATGGAAGCATTAAAAGAACTTTCAGAGATTTATGAAACAGAACTAACCGAGATTGGAGATTCTGATGATTCTGGTATTCTTAAAGTGTGGCACGATAATGAATTAGTCTGTGAGTTGGATAACTCAAGATTACATGATGCTCCTACAAGAAGATTGAATTCTTCATTTTCTGTTGATGAGGTAAAAAAATACGAATTATCTGAAGGTGATTTAGCAGCAGATCTTGAGACTGTGATTAGTGATTTTGCTATAGGTTCTCGTGAACCTATTATAAGGGAGTATGATCATGAGGTTCAGGGGAATACAGTTCTTAAGCCGCTGGCTGGTAGAATGGGCGATGCTCCTCAGGATGCTTCAGTAGTAAGAATAGATGGTAGTGATCATCTCATGTCAATAGGGCTCTCGTTGCTACCAGAATGGGGTAAGACAAATCCTTTAGCAATGGGTAAGGCCACTGTCGATGAGTGTTTTAGATCTTTGGTGGCTTCTGGAGCTAATCCAGAAAAGATAGCGTTATTAGACAATTTCTGTGTTGGTAATCCTGAGGATTCAACTGAACTTGGAATGCTGGTTGAAACATGTAAAGGAATTGCAGAAGGAGCAGAATCTTACAGTGCACCTTTTGTTTCAGGTAAAGATTCGTTTTATAATTATTTTGAGACTGATGATGGGCCTGTCTCAATACCAACAACTTGTTTAATAAGTGGCATGGGTGTTGTTGATAGTGCATCTCATGTTACTGGCGCATCTATTCGTAGAGAAGGTTCTATGATTTTAATATTAGGAACAACGGATGCGAGCATGGGAGGAAGTGTATATGCCAGGATTAAAGGTCTAACCAATTGCGCAGTGCCAGACACTGACTTTAATAAGGCGCTCAGAGGCTACATCGCATTTCATCGAGCAGTGACCGAAGGGTTGATTCTTTCAGCGCACGATATTTCTGAGGGAGGTCTTGGTGTTGCGATTGCAGAAATGGCTTTTTCACAAGTTGGTGGGGTGTCTGTTGATCTTGAAGCATTACCTACAATTGGTGAGGTTGGAAGAGTAGAGCGTTTATTCTCAGAATCGCCATCTAGAATTCTTATAGAGTGTGACCCACAAGATTTAGATAGACTCAAAATGGTTTTGGAGGGCACTGATTTTTCAGTTATTGGTAAAGTAACTGCAGGTAATCAAAGCTTATTGATTACTTCAGGGGTGGAAAATGTTTTGGAGCTAGAAATTGCTACGCTTAAAGAAAAATGGAAGAACGTACTAACGCCTTACTATTAAAATATCCAGGAACTAACTGCGATTTCGAAACGGCGAGAGCTCTTGAGGCTGCTGGTTTTTCCACTCAAATTTTGCCTATTGCTAGATTTACTGAGGAAAGTTTAAGATCAATTCAATTGGTTGTTTTAAGTGGAGGATTCAGTTACGGTGATTATGTGATGGCTGGTAGACTAGCCCAACTCGAAACCGAGAGAAGAGTAGGCGATGCATTGACCAGTTTTAGAGATTCTGGTGGATATTTGATGGGTATTTGTAATGGTTTCCAAATACTTACAAAGCTTGGCCTTCTCCCTGAGGGAAGTCTTATTGATAATGTATCTGGTCGTTTTATATGCAAGTGGGTACGACTAAATAAGAATACTGATTCAAGCCCCTTTCTCAAGGGTTTACCAGAGAGTTTTGAATTGCCTATAGCTCATGCGGAAGGCCGGTTTATTGCTCCTTCAGGACTAGCAGAATCATACTTAGAGGATGGATTGGCGGCGCTCCTTTATAAAGATGATATTAATGGGTCATCGTGTCAAATTGCTGGATTAACAGATGAAACAGGCCGCGTGTTTGGACTAATGCCGCATCCTGAAAGGTTCTTATTAGAATCTCATCATTACGATTCTGATTGGAAGAGAGACGATAACGGTTGGGGTACTGGTTACTTTATTTTTAAATCAATATTTAACGAAATTTCAGAAGAAGTATCTAACCAATAAGAAGAAATGGCTGACCAAATTACATATAAGGAAGCAGGAGTAGATATTCATGCTGCTGCAGAGTTAGTTGGAGATATAGGGGAGTTAAGATCAAGAACTGAGAAGAGTCGAAAATTGTTTGGATCATTTGGACTTTTTGCGGCTGGGTTTGACCTAAGCTCTTACAAAGAGCCAGTTATATTTACAGGGTGTGATGGTGTAGGCACGAAACTTGAATTGCTTCTTGAGTATGATCTTTTAGAGGTGGCGGGAAAAGATTTGGTTGCAATGTCCGTGAATGATATTCTTACAGCTGGAGCTGACCCAATAATGTTTCTTGATTACATCGGTGTTGGTAAATTAGATAAGGTTAAAATATCAAGGGTTATATCGGGAATAGTCGAGTGGTGTGAGTCCTGTGATTGTATTCTTGCAGGGGGAGAGACAGCAGAGATGCCCGATCTTGTCGATGAAAATATGATTGAGCTCTCTGGCTTTGGTATAGGAGCGGTTGAAAAATCTGACGTTGTTGATCCAACTAGCATTTCTGCTGGTGATATTTTTATTGGATACCCCTCAGATGGAGTTCATGCAAACGGATGGAGTTTAGTGAGAAGAATTATTTCGAAATTTCCTGAAGAATTTAATGATGAAGATATAGTTTCACTTTTAGCTCCTACTAGATTGTATAATGATGTGGTTAGCGGATATAAAAATTTAGGAGTTAAACCTAAAGCTATGGCACATATTACTGGTGGAGGTCTCCCCGAGAATCTTGAAAGAGTACTTGGCGATTTGGGTGGAGAATTAGTTGTTCCAAATTGGTCGTTAGATGCTGTGCAAAAAGTGTTATCTCATGTTGAAATCAATGAGGCGTTCTCAACTTTTAATATGGGAATAGGTTGGGTAAGTGTAGTTTCGCCGGAGGATGTAGAAGCGGCCATGGAATTGGTTCCGGGTGCCGTTCAAATGGGGGTAGTTAGCAATGATAAATTAACCGTCCGACTTGGGTAAATGGGCGATTTTTTAAAGCATGAATGCGGCATAGCGGTTCTTCGGTTGAAGAAGCCTCTTCCTTATTATCATGATAAATACGGCTCTGCGTTGTATGGCTTTAATAAGCTTTTTCTTTTAATGGAGAAACAACATAACCGAGGTCATGACGGAATTGGCATAGGTTGTGTGAAACTAAATATGGAACTTGGTGATCCGTATATATTTAGAGAAAGGTCAGCCTCTCGTGATTCTCTGACTGTGGTTTTTAAAAAGTTAATGGATCGGTATTACCAAGTATGTAAACGAAGAGATATAGATCCAGATGATCCAGCCAATGTAAGCCGATATTTTGATTTCGGTGGAGAAGTATTGATGGGACACCTTAGGTACGGAACTTCTGGAGAGTTTGAAGAAGGATCTTGTCATCCTTTTTTGAGGAGAAGTAATTGGGAGACTAGAAGTTTAATGGTGCTCGGAAATTTTAATATGGCCAATGCTCCTGAGCTTAATAGGAAGCTAGTAGACAGAGGCCAACATCCAGTTTTCGGTACCGATACTCAAACTGTATTAGAGGAAATTGGGTTCTTTTTGGATCAGGCTCATCAAAATATCTATCGCAGATCGAAAGTTGAAAAGGTTCCAGGAACGGATATTCCTGGTCTAATTAGTGAGAGGTTGCATATGCCTAGGCTTCTTAGGAAAGCTTCTAAGATTTGGGATGGAGGTTATGCTATTGCGGGAGCAGTGGGCAATGGAGATGCTTTTGTTATGCGAGACCCAAATGGTATCCGACCGGCATTTTATTTCGATAATGACGACTTCGTTGGATTTGCATCAGAAAGAGTGCCGTTGATGACAGTATTTGGTCTTGAGAAAGATGAGGTTTCTGAAGTTCCTGCTGGGCATGTAGTTTCCATTAAGAATACTGGTAAAGTAACAGTTGAAAGATTTTCAGATGAAAAACCGAAGACGCCATGTTCATTTGAGAGGATTTATTTTTCTAGAGGTAACGATCCAGATATATATAAAGAAAGAAAAGAGCTTGGTAGATTGTTGGCAGACCCCATTCTTAAGTCGATCGATTATAATCTAAAAGACACGGTGTTTAGCTTCATTCCGAACACCGCCGATATCGCTTATCATGGAATGATGGGGGGGTTGAGAGAATACAGAAGAAATAAGGTTAAAGACACAATTGAGAAAGCGTCATCCAGTGGAGGTCTTGATGAGAAAAAAATTGATGACTTGATACTCAATAATTGGCCGAGAGGCGAAAAGATTGCTCATAAAGACATCAAGATGAGAACTTTTATTAGCCAAGAAGAAGGTCGCAAACAATTGGTTTCACATGTCTATGATATTAGTTATGGAGTCGTTAAACCTGGTGAGAGTTTGGTGGTTATTGATGATTCGATTGTGAGAGGTACTACACTAAGAGAATCAATTTTAAAGATTTTGGCTAGGACAGAACCTAAGAAAATTGTCGTTGTTTCGAGCGCTCCTCAGATAAGATATCCTGATTGTTACGGTATTGATATGTCAGAGCTTGGTAAGTTTATAGCTTTTCAAGCAGCAATTGATCTTTTAAAAAATTCGGCAAGAGCTTCATTGATTGCAAAGGTTTACGACGATTGTCTAGTCGAGCTAAGGAAACCGTATGATGAAATGAGGAATTGTGTTCGTGATATTTATGAACCCTTTACGGCTAAGGAAATATCTGAGCAAATAGCTAGGCTTGTCTACCCACAAGACATTAAATGGAAAGGTGAAGTAGAGGTAATTTATCAGAGTATAGGTAATTTGAGAAAGGCCTTAGGTGATAATTGTGGTGACTGGTATTTTACGGGTAATTATCCTACGCCTTCTGGTACTGCAGTAGCAAATAGAGCTTTTGTTCAATACTGTGATGGTATTGATGGAAGGCCATACGATTTAGGATTATAAAAAAATTATGAAAGTTATTGTTGTTGGTAAAGGTGGTAGAGAACATGCAATTGTTACGGCTTTAGTCGAATCTGAATCCGCCAGTGAGGTGTTCTGTTATCCAGGTAGCGATGCTATATTAGAGATTGCTAAAAGTTTGCCTGGCGATATAAATGATGTTGAATCTCTTGTTCAGGCTATGGTTGATGAGAGTATTGATCTGTGTGTAGGAGGTGAAGAATCGTGGCTTGCTAAAGGGTTAGCTGATAAGGCTAGGCAGGCAGGAATACCAACATGGGGTCCAGTACAGGTTTCATCTCAACTAGAAGCTAGTAAGGAGTTTGCAAAAGAATTTATGGTTAAACATAACATTCCTACCGGAGGTTATGATTCTGCCGAAGATTATGAATCGGCAAAATCCGCTATTAATAGTTACCCTACGGTCCTAAAATTTGATGGATTGGCCGCTGGGAAGGGAGTCGCTATTTGTTTTAATGAGGGCGAAGCTGAGTCCTTTTTAGATGAAGTTTTTCTACAGAAGAGGTTTGGAGAAGGGAGAATTCTTATAGAGGAATATTTAGAAGGTCCTGAGGTTTCTGTCATTGCGGCAGTGGCAGACGGTAAGTACCAGATTTTTACGCCTGCCAGAGATTATAAGAGGCTTTCTGACGGGGATGAAGGACTCAACACGGGGGGGATGGGAGCGGTAGCTTCAAGGTCACTTATTTCTGGAGAATTACTTAAACAAATTGAGGATGACGTAATTAGACCTAGTGTCGAAGGTTTAATAAAAGATAATATGGACTTCAGGGGCTTTCTATATGCAGGTTTGATGCTCACATCTGATGGGCCAAAATTGCTAGAGTATAATTGTCGCTTTGGAGATCCAGAAGCTCAGGCTGTATTACCGTTAATAAAAGGGGACTTTGCAGCTTATTTAATGAGTGCGGCCGAAGGTAATCTAATAGATGAGCTAATTGATTTTGATAAAGGATGGAGTATTTGTTTGGTTCTTGCTTCTGCTGGCTATCCAAGTTCATCGAGAAGTGGAGATGTTATTGATGGCCTAGACTTAGTTGAAGGAGTCAGAGTTTACCATGCAGGCACTAAGAAAAACAATGATGGCCAGTATATGACCAATGGGGGGAGAGTCTTGGCCGTTGTTGGTCATGGAGAAACTAGAGAAATAGCACTTGAGTGTTCATACACTGAGTCAGAAAAGATCACATTTGATGGGAATCAGCGCCGATCTGATATCGGTCGATTACATTTTTAATAATAACCTAACTATAAATATAAAAGATAAATGAAAGTAATTATTATTTACGGAAGTGCTAACGATAAGGAGTTCATGAAGCCTGCGCATACCTATTTTGATGAGCAGGGTGTGAAATATGAAGACCATGTGATTTCAGCGCATAGAAATTTACCAGAATTGATAAAGTTTTTAAGAGATCTTAACGAATCAGGAGAAAAGGCTGTTATTTTAGCGGTTGCAGGACTTGCAGCAGCATTACCAGGTGTAGTAGCTGTGGAAACTGAGATGCCATGTGTTGGTGTACCAGTGCCAGGAGGCCCTCTTAATGGTGTAGATGCTCTTTTGGCTATGAGTCAAGTTCCTGGGGGTGTTCCTGTGGGTTGCGTAGGATTACATAGTAAAGCGCCCTTGAATGCTGCCATGTATGCGTATAGAATACTCAAATTCGCAGGACTTGAGTAACACTAACGATCTGGCAAAAGAGAGCCCCGGGGGGCAAAGCCTCCTAGGAGAGGATGATATTTCCTTAAAGCTACGTAGACTGGCTACTCAAATTGCAGAAATGCATTCTACGGGACCAGTTTACTTTGTAGGTATTCATACGCGCGGCGTCACTGTTGCAGAAAGAGTAAGGGATATCCTTGATGATATGGGAATGAATGTCCAGATAGGCACTCTGGACATTTCATTCTACAGGGATGACCTTGACCACAAGTCAACGAATCCTAAAGTCCAATCATCTGAGATACCTTTTGAAATAGAAGGGAATAAAATAATAATTTTTGATGATGTTCTATACACTGGAAGAACTATACGCTCCGCAATAGAGGGCATTTCTAAGTATGGTCGTCCATCAAAAGTTGAGCTTGCAGTTTTAATTGATAGAGGGAACAGGGAGTTGCCGATTCAACCTGACTATGTTGGACATAGAATCGAAACCAAGCGTCTTGATGATATTAAAGTCTGCTTCAAGGAGCATGATGGACGTGATGCGATTAGTCTTATTACAGAATCATGATAGAGCCACACAAAGATCTATTACAAATAGAAGACCTTAGTAAAGAGGAAATCGAAAGTATTCTTGCTGCAGCTCAACCTTTCAAAGAGCTCTTTAAAAGGTCGGTGAAGAAAGTTCCAACTCTTCAAGGTAAAACTGTGTTAAGTTTATTTTATGAGCCATCCACAAGGACTAGTTCATCTTTCGAGGTTGCTGCTAATAGATTATCAGCAGACTTTACAAGTCTTGCTGTAGCAAGTTCTTCGGTAGTGAAGGGAGAGTCGGTGTTGGATACCGTCGATACATTGGGCGCTATGAAGGCTGATTATATAATCATACGTCACAAAAAAGCAGGCATTCCAAATTTGATTGCTTCACACACAGATGCATCTGTTATTAATGCCGGGGATGGCTTTCATGCTCATCCTACTCAAGCATTGCTCGATGCATCCACTCTTTATGATGCTTTTGGCACATTGGAATTTAAAGAAAAGAAAATCTTAATAGTAGGAGATATTCTTCATTCAAGAGTGGCAAGGTCGACAAGTCGGATTTTGTCAATGCTTGGCGCGGAAGTCAGAGTCTTAGGTCCTGGAACTCTAGTTCCTCCAGGAAGGCCTAAAAAGATGAAGAATTTTCAAAATTACAAGGATGCCATGGAATGGAGTCCTGATGTCATTTATCTCCTTAGAGTACAGTTTGAAAGACAGGGAGAACAATTTTTTCCAAGCTCTAATGAATACCATTCCGTCTATGGTCTTACTGAGGACCGTTTGAAAACAGTAAAAGAAAAAGGGATATGGGTAATGCATCCTGGGCCAGTGAATCGAGGGGTGGAAATTTCCGACTCGGTGATGAATTATGAACGTTGTTTAATTAATAAGCAGGTAGAAAATGGTATAGCCACTAGAATGGCTGTTCTCTATTGGCTAAAACCTAAGACCTTACCAAGCGATGAGTGATTCAATTCTTTTTAAACAGGTTTCCATAGCTAGTGAAGATGATTCTGAGTTGTTGGTATCTGATGTGCTGATTGAAGATGGTGTTATAAAATCGGTATCGAGCGACTTAAAGCCTTCAGATAATTCGAGAACGATTGAAGCTGTAGGTAAGGTTTTGCTGCCGGGGCTTTATGATGTGCATGTGCATTTTCGCGAGCCTGGCCAAACATCAAAAGAGACGATTGCAACTGGTACTGCAGCAGCTATCAATGGAGGTGTGACTGGTGTGGTTGCAATGCCTAATACTCTTCCTGCTATTGATAGCGGGGGAATGGTTAAGAGTGTTCTTGAAACGGCGAGGAGAGATTCTAGAATTAATTTTTTAACGACTGGTTGTATAACTAAAGGAAGAGCAGGCAAGGAGATGGCGGCAATATCGGGAATGAAAGAGGCTGGAGTTGCTATGATTACAGATGATGGTTCTCCAGTTGAAAACCCTCAGCTCCTTCGTAGAGCAATGGAATACGCCCGTGAATTTGACCTGCCTTTAGCTTCTCATTGTGAAACAATGCAGTTATCAGGTTCTGGAGCTATGAATGAGGGAAGGCGGTCTTACAAACTAGGTATACCAGGGATCCCATCTATAAGTGAAGAAATCTGTATTGCGCGAGATATTCAAATAGCCGCTTATACTGGAGCACATTTGCATATCCAACACGTTACAACTGCTGCGGGTATGGAAATTATTAGAAGAGCAAAAAACGATGGAGTTAAGGTGACCTGTGAAGTGGCTCCACATCATTTAATTTTTAACGAAAATCATATCGTTGATTACGATACTTATTACAAAATGAACCCACCTCTAAGGACAGAAGAGGATAATGACCGATTGCTGGATGGTCTTGTGGAGGGAGTGTTTGATGTAATTGCTACCGACCATGCTCCACACACTGAGTTTGAGAAGAAACAACAAGATTTTGAGGCTGCTCCTTTTGGAATTACTGGTCTTGAGACGGCTTTGCCCTCACTGAATCATTATTTTATTGATAAAGATAAAATGGATTGGGGGCAAATCGTAAAAAGGTATTCCTCTGAACCTAGAAGGCTTCTTGGTTTTAATCCTGTTAGTATAAAAGAAGGAGAGGCAGCGGAAATTGTTCTTTTTGATCCTAATGGAGAAACGACGTTCACTAAAGATTTCATGGAATCAAAATCACCCAATACCCCATTCTTAGACAAGACCTTAAAAGGTAGTGTTGAGCTTGTTGCTGTTGGTGAGAAGGTGCTTCTCGACAGAATATAAAAGGTCAATGGTAGTGAAGACTTACTCACAAAAGCTAACTGAAAGGATCGAGAGTGTTAATTCTAACCTCTGTATTGGATTAGATCCTAGAGTAGATCAGATCGAAGGTGATTTTGAGACGTTTGTTCTCAATCTTATCGATGGAACGATTTCATCTGCTGCATGTTATAAACCGAATGCGGCTTATTTTGAAGCGCTAGGTTCAAAAGGTTATGCGATAATGGAAAGAATCATTACTCATATACCAGAGGAAATCCCAGTTATTCTTGATGCAAAACGTGGGGATATCGGTGCCACTCAATCTTATTATGCCAAAGCTTATTTCGAAATGATGGATGGAGTTGATGCCGTAACGATAAGCCCATACATGGGATTCGATTCCGTAGAACCGATGCTAAAATATCCAGGCAAGGCTGTTTATTTATTGGGGGTAACATCCAATAAAACAGCTCAGGATATCGAAACTCAAATTCTTAGTGATGGGAGGTCTGTTTTTGAATTGGTATGTGATATGTCCAGCAAGGATGCTGAACATGATGGTGAAATAGGGTTCGTGCTTGGTCTTACTAATGCAGAGTCAGATATAATAAATAAATTTCCCGATACTCCTTTACTTCTTCCTGGTCTTGGAGCTCAGGGTGGCGATTTGAGTCAACTCAAAGGTGCAAATAGGAAAGCCCCATTAGTTATAAACGTATCTAGGGGAGTTATGTTCGGAGAGGGCAGCGTTTCTCAAAGGGCTCACAAATATAAAGAACAGATTGCCGAAGCTCTTGGAGCTTAGCTATTGAATTATTTCTTCGATTTATTGGTTTTGAGCCAATTTAGAGCTTCTTCTTTTGAATTAAGATTCCCTTCAAGTTGCAGATCCTGAATAGAGGTTAAAGTTTCGCCAAGCCTAGGTCCAGGAGTCCATCCTAACTCAATGAGATCTTTACCTGTCAAGAGAGGTTTAGGAATAATGGGTTCATTTGCGAATTCGACAATTTTTTCATTTAGAAAATCATAGTTATCAAGCCCACCCCAGCTGCCTAGACAATCAACACGATGAAGTTCTTTTTCATCATTAAAAGTTGACCTAGAGATGAATCTTTTGAGTTTGGATTGGCGCATTTTTTGGACATCCTTAAACGTCATATGGTTAGCAACCATTTGGGTGACATCTTCAATGATTGTATTTGAAAACTTTAAGTTTCTAAGTATTTGCGCGCTCATTTCTGCGCCAATTTTGTCGTGGCCATTAAAACGAATTCTATCAGCGGCTTCATCAAATGAGTAGGTTGCAGGTTTGCCAATGTCATGCAGGAGGACGCTGAGAACTAATTCAATTGAAGGGTTATCCTGGAGGTGGCTTAACACCAATCGAGTATGAACAAATACATCTCCCTCTGGATGAAATTGAGGAGGTTGTTCACAACCTTTTAACTGAAGGATTTCCGGAATAATGTACGCCATTAGGCCGCTCTCAATTAAGAGGTCAAAACCAAGGACCCGATTTTCGTTAAGAAGAATTTTGATTAATTCATCTCGAACCCTTTCTTTGCTTATTTTTGAAATCCCCTTCGCATTTAATTTGATGGATTTCCATGTCTCTGCCTCAATTTCGTAATTGAACCTTGCTGCGAAACGGATAGCTCTAAGCAGTCTTAAATGATCTTCCTGAAATCTTAATTCTGGATCTCCAATGGCACGAATAACCTTTTTTTTGATGTCAGATATTCCATCCACAAAATCGATGTATTTTTGGGATATAGGATCAAAAAATATTCCATTGATCGTAAAATCTCTTCTAGCTGTATCCTCTTCAGGTGTTGAGAAAGTTACTTCTTGAGGATGCCTTCCATCTTTGTAGGATCCATCATTTCTGAAAGTAGCAACATCAAAGGCTTGATTGTCTTTAATAACAATAATAACTCCAAAGTGAACTCCTACCTCCCGCGTTTTACTGAAAATCGTGGTTATTTGTTCAGGGAGTGCGCTTGTTGCAATGTCATAATCTTTTGGAATTTCACCTCTAAGCATATCCCTTACGCAGCCTCCAGCCAGATAGGCAGTATGGCCTTCTTCCTGAAGTTTGCCAATAATTTCGACGGCGGCTGATTTAGTGCTTTCCATTTAATGGTTTAAGGTAATAAGAATACTCTTCATTTGTGTTTCTTGAAAACAAGATAAATATATGCTAAATATTTAGCATAAGGGATTCAGTGTCTTGAATTGTGTTTCTTGCACTCCCTTTTTAGTAATGATTGGCAGGATAGCTCAGTGGTAGAGCAAAGGATTCATAAGCCTTGGGTCGAGAGTTCAATTCTCTCTCCTGCTACCATTATAACCAACAGGTTATGGATAATAACTAATTAAGGTGAATTGATTGTTGTCCTTATGTTGTCCTTAAACTAAAAAACGCCCACCCTGAAATGAATGATAACAAGGTGAGCGCCGTTTATTGGATTAATTGCGGTCTAGTCCAAATCTATATGCCGTATGGAAGAATTCCGGCGTAAAGCTCTTTACCTCTCTCAAGTGTCTGAGCGGCCATGAGAGTACGGTTAGTTTCGTAATATCTATCCGCTAAGAGTCCCAGCTTATGAGCTTTCTCAATCTCCTTAACGGTGACATTTACAGAAGGGTTTATAGAAGCGTCACTTGTAGCATTCGCATGTGCGTATGTAAGCTCTGCTAAGAAATTAGTAATGTCGTTCTTGTTTGTTGTAGTTGCCGTTTTCATTTTCTTAAAAGTTTCTGTAATCAAATGCGTAAAAAATAATGAAGGCTGCCGAAACCACTTGTAGCTGTTCTGCTAATAGATTTCTTGTCATTTGAAATGTTCTTCTATATTTTAAAATAATGAAATTCATCCTAGCTTTATTAACGCTAGCTTTATGCGCTTGTAACAGTACAGAATTTTCCAATTTTGCTCGTACAGAAGTTGAAAGTTATCCAATGGGAAACGGAAAGCATAATGTTTATGTCCGAGGGAATATATTTGCTGATTCTAAAATCCTTAAAGATGCTTTTTATAAAAAGGCTAATGAACTTTATCCTGAAGGTTTTGTAGTTGAATCTATTGAAAACAAAACAACAAAACATGGTGGGGATACAAATCCAGCTCTTGAGGCTGTTATAAAAAAAGAATAGGTAACGGCCGTTAAACTGTCCACTAGTGACAAGACGAATTGCCATAATGTCGACCGCTACCAGATTAAGAAAATTCATTGTGTGCGGCTATTGCTGCTTCTAAACGTTCTTTCACCGTCTCCAAGTAAGCTTGGTTGTCCTTATTGCGCCCTTAACTTGAAAAAACACTTGCCTCTTAATGGGTGAAAACATGGCAACCACATCGAGATGGTATGTTTTTTCTACCTATTTTTGCGTAAGAACATGATATGCTAATAGATTCTGGAGTAGATCTGGATGATGTGTAACCTTACCTCATCTCTTTATCATTAAGCTTATCACAGAAATATGCCCACTCCTGATCTTGCCGTTGTCTATGAACATCCCACCTGGCAGCAACCACTTTTCGACGCCCTCGATAAACGCGGTATCGATTATCTTGCTTATGATGTTAAGTCTGCAGCCTTCGACCTGACTGAGGATATTGGGGCTTCGACAATTTTCAACCAAGTGAGCCCCAGCGCTTATGTTCGCGGCAATGGACAGGCTGTTCCGTTTGCGCTCGCTTTGCTCGATCACCTCGAATCAACCGGTGCGAGAGTGCTCAACGGGGCCTGTACCTTTCGACTGGAACTCGACAAAATAGCCCAAATTCGCCTAATGCGTGACCTCGGTATGGATTATCCGTGGACGGTTGCTTTCAATGACGTGGAAGCATTGCGAGATCACGAAGCAACCCTCAACTTCCCTGCGATTCTTAAACCCAATCAGGGAGGAAGCGGGGCCAGAATGGCTGAGGTGGGCAGCTTGAATGAACTAAACAGTCTTCTTGAGGCAGAACCCTCATTGTGGCAGCCAGATCCGGTTTTACTGCTTCAGGAGAAGCTCGATCATGACCCTGGCAAACAAGGTATAGTTCGTCTGGAGTTTCTCGACGGAGAACTCCTCTATGCAATGAGAGTGGTAGGTGTTTCGGGCTTTAACCTTTGTCCGTCCATTGACTGTAACCCGGAAGGTGACGAATCGGGGGTCTGCTCGGTGCCCAGCACTACGACTGTAAGCGATCCTCAATTTCTACCATATCCTGAAGTTCCGGCTGAAGTTGTGGAAGAGGCTGGCCGTCTCTTCAGGGCAACGAGATTTGATGTTGGCGCTCTGGAATACTTGATTACAAGCGACGGGAGACGGGTGTTTTACGATATCAATGCTAACTCCAATTTACGACGTGCCGTCGGATTAGCCATGGGCTTCGACCCTTTTGATCGGGTTGCTGAATATCTAGAACGGCAAATATCTTCATAAATCGCCGATCGCCTGTTAGTTTCTGAGTGAAGTGCGTAATTAACTAACACTAATTTAAAAATATATAGATTGAGAAGTGGTGAAATTTTTCTCTAATGCAATCCTAAAAACATCATTCAGACTTGTATAATGATGAGAAAGCTTTTCATTATGCTAAACTTACCGCTTATTAAAAAAATGACTGATAAATCGATATTACGTTTCCCTACTGCTCTGTTTTTCTGTCTAATTTTATTTTTTAATGGAGTCGCTTTTTCGCTCCCCAGAATAAATGAGATTATGGCCAACAATGGAAAGACTATTGTTGATGTTGATGGTGAATTCTCTGATTGGATCGAGATTTATAATCCAGATTTGGAGGACCTAAATCTAGGGGGGTATTTTTTAACAGATAATTCCGACAATTTAACGAAATGGAAATTTCCTGATATGGTTCTTAAAGGTGGAGAATACATTATCGTTTTTGCATCCGGAAAAGAGAAGAATATATTGGGTGCAAAGAAAGAGTTACACACCAATTTTGAGCTATCTAGTAAAGGTGAATATGTTGGTTTAATATCTCCAGATGGAAGCACTATTGTTTCAGAAGTTGCCCCAAAGTTTGAAAAACAAGAAAGCGATGAGTCCTATGGTTTAGGAATATGGGGCGAGGCTGATTCTTTTGTTTTGGTACAGGATAATTCCATCTTAAAATACTTTGTACCAGACAGCGAATCAGTATCTGATTCGTGGCTTTTACCTGGAAATGAATTCGATGATTCGCAATGGAATAACGCAAAGCAGCCAGTTGGATTTGAATCTATAGCTGGAACTCTTGAGCGATTAGTTGAAACCAATATTTCAGATGCAATGAAGGGTAAAAACTCGAGCGCTTACTTTAGGCTTCCATTTCAATTTGATAAATCAAAAAAAAGAGCTGTAGGAGGAGAATTGAGAGTAACGATCGATGATGGGTTTATTGCTTTTTTAAATGGGGTTGAAATCGGATCATTTAATTCGCCTGAAAATTTGAACTTTAATTCAAGAGCGACAGGTTCACGAACTGATGCGCAAGTTGCATCTACACCAATAATTATAGATCTTTCTCCAAATATTAGTGCCATAAGAGACGGTGACAATGTTTTGTCTATTCAGGCGATGAATACATCTGCATCAAGTTCAGATTTTCTATTGGGAGTAAGATTAGTTGCGAGTGTTCAAGACGCTAGTTTAGGTGTGAGTTATGGTTTTTTTGATGAACCTTCACCAGGTCTTCCCAATCCTGAGCTTGCATTTCGAGGTAAGGTTTCTGATACGAAATTTGCGCCAGATAGAGGGTTTTATGACGAGCCAGTTAAACTTGAGATTACGTCTAAAACAGAAGGCGTTAAAATAAGGTATACGACTGATGGATCAGAACCAACTTCCTCTAAAGGTATTTTGTATAGTTCGCCTATCACAATAAATAGAACTACTATCGTAAGAGCTGCAGCCTTTAAAGCAGGTTATGAACCTACTAATATTGATACTCACTCTTACTTTTTTGTAGATGATATTATTCGTCAATCATCATCTGCTCCGCCAGGGTGGCCAAGTGGAAATGTTAATGGGCAGCGTTACGAATATGGAATGAGCCAATCTGTAGTTAATAGTAACAACAATCAAATTGGGGGAGTTGAAAATACAAAGAATTCTTTAAAAAGTCTGCCGGTTTTTTCAATTGCTACAGACCAAGCTAACCTTACGAGCTCTCAGACTGGTATTTATTCAAACCCTCAAAGAGACGGTATTGCTTGGGAAAGGGAATCATCAATTGAGATGATATTTCCTCCCGGTTTTGTTGACCCTTATGGTAATGACAAAGGGTTTCAATCTCCATGTGGGTTGAGGATTAGGGGCGGTTATTCAAGGAGAACTCAAAACCCTAAACATTCATTTAGGCTGTTTTTTAGAGCAGAATATGGAAATGGTAAACTGAATTATCCTTTATTTGGTGATGAGGGTGGGGATAGTTTCAATAAATTTGATTTTCGAGGTCCTCAAAATTATTCCTGGGCTCAGGGAGACAATAATAGAAATAGCTTTATTAGAGACACTTGGTCGAGAGACCTTCAAGGTGAAATGGGGCAACCTTACAAAAGAGGTAGGTGGGGACATTTGTTCCTGAACGGAATCTACTGGGGAATGTTCCAAATAGATGAAAGAGCTGAGGCTAGCTATGGAGAGATGTATTTTGGTGGAGATAGAGATGATTACGATGTTGTTAAATCATATGGAGGAGTTACTGATGGTAACAGAAATTCATACCAGCGATTGTGGCAGAAATGGCAACAAGGATTTAGGACTAACAGTGCGTATTATGACATTCAGGGCATGAATGCAGATGGAACAATTAATCCGAATAAGGAACGTCTGGTTGATGTTGAAAATCTAATAGATTATATGATAATCACCTATTATACCGGTGATAGAGATGGTCCAGGATCGAGATATACCCAACCAAGGCCTAATAACTATTTTGGAATTTATAACAGAGAAAATCCCCAAGGTTATAAATTTTTTGAGCATGATAGTGAGCATTCGCTAGGAACGGGAGAGAATAACATGGTGACACCATTTACAAGAAGTAGTTCTCTAAATGACTTCAATCCTCATACTCTACATGAAAAACTTGCTAACGATAACGAAGAGTACCGAATGTTGTTTTCTGATCGTTTAGCTATGTATTGTTATAATGGTGGCCTTTTGACTTCTGAAGTTGGAATACAAAGGGTAAATCGTAGAGCTGAAGAAGTTAATAGGGGGATAATAGCTCACTCAGCAAGATGGGGTGATACATCTAGGTCACGCACATCATGGCTAAATGCAGTACAAGGAATTAGAAATTTTATTTCAGGTAGAGTTCCAACATTAATTGGCCAGGTTCGGTCGGTTGGCTGGTACCCTGATGTTGACCCTCCTAAATTAAGTAAACATGGTGGATTCATAGCAAGTACCCAACAGCTCCTTATGACAGGGGGGCCGGGACTTATATATTATACGGTTAATGGTTCTGATCCACGCCGCTCCGGTGGAGGAATTGATTCAAGTGCTAAAATTTTTGAAGGTAACACTTCAAGTGAAATGCTTCTAAGAAGAGGCTCTGTTTGGAAGTACCTTGATAATGGAAGTAATGCAGGAACAAATTGGAGGAGCAAGAATTTCAATGATTCTTCATGGAGATCAGGGGCTGCTGAATTGGGCTATGGCGACGGAGGTGAGAGGACAACGGTTTCTTATGGAGGGAATGCTTTTTCTAAATACGTAACTACTTATTTTCGGAGAAAGTTTACTGCAAATGATGTTAATAAGTTTTCTGAAATAGATCTAAAATTGCGTAGAGATGATGGTGCCATTGTTTATATCAATGGTAGTGAAGTTGCAAGATCAGGTATGCCTACGGGAAATGTTGGGTATCAGACCTTTGCCTCAAACATTTCTGGTGGCACAGATGAAACGACTTACTATTCAATTTCTATTGATCCATCCGTGCTTACTAATGGTGAAAATCTGATTGCAGTAGAAGTTCATCAGTCTTCAAGAACAAGTTCAGATCTAAGCTTTGATTTGGAATTATCAGGAGTGCAGTTTACAACGCCTAATCCTCTATATCTAAAAACAGTTGGGAGTAACTTACTCAGAGCAAGGGTGAAAAATAACAATGAGTGGAGTGCGCTTATCGAGGCTGACTTCGTTGTCGATGCAGAGCCTGTTGCTGCTGAGAATATTTCTATTAGTGAAATACATTATAGACCATCTGCACCTAGCGTTGAGGAAATAGATGCGGGATTCAATGAACGCTCAGATTTTGAATTTATTGAATTACTAAATGTTTCATCTAGGGCTGTAGATCTTGGTTCTGTTCAGTTTACAAAAGGGATCCAATTTGATTTTTCTTTGGTCGATGCTGCACGAACTTTGCTGCCTGGAGAGAGGGGTGTTCTTGTAAATAATTATGCAGCATTTAAAATGAGGTACGGTATAAAAATTGATTCAGAGTTAAAAATTCTTGGAGAGTTTGAAGGAAATCTTAATAATGATGGGGAACAATTAATTGTTTCTGATAAAGAAGGAAATAATATAATAGATGTAACTTTTAATGATGGTAAGGAATGGCCTAAAGGTGCAGATGGATTGGGTTATTCCTTAATTAAAATCAATCCAGTTCAGAATGTATCGGACAATACTCCTGCTAATTGGCGTTCAAGTTCCGATATAGGAGGGAACCCAGGTTCGACAGATGAAACTAATTTTCAGCGATGGAGTTTGGAAAATGTAGTAAGTGATCCTTTTTCTGATTCTGATCATGATGGAATGTCAACATTGACAGAATACGCAACAGGTGGCGATCCCAATAAAGTTAGTTCAAATGCTGGTATTGCTATTAGGCTTGAAACCTTAGATATAGATGATGCGATTGACGAGTATTTGATAATTGATGTGACTAGGAGGATTGGTGCAGATGATGTAGTTTTTAAGATTCAAATGGCAAAAAGTCTTAATGAGTGGTCTAATTTGATATTTCCTACAAGTGTTATCAAATCTATAAATAATGGGAATGGAACTGAGACAGTGAGTTATATTGTAGGGAAAGTTAATGATATTGGCGATGGTATGTACTTTAGGAACGTGATTTCACTTAAATAATAGACATTCATATTATTTTTCATTTCTTGTTTGAGTTTAAATATCGGGTTATTCATAAATGATATGAAATCTCGTATTTTTTTGTTCCTCGGAGGAATTTTTATTTTTGTACCTGCAACTCTTAAAGGCGCAGATTTAAATGATCTAACGTATGCAATAAATTATGAAGAGGTAAGCATTACTGACTGTAAAACTACAGCGTCAGGAACTTTGGAAATTCCTTCCGAAATTGAAGGGATGCCAGTTACCAGCATCGGTAATGCTGCTTTTCGGTCCTGCTCAAAATTGACCTCTGTGTCAATCCCTGAAGGCGTTAAAATAATAGGAAATGATTCTTTTTACTCGTGCTCACAACTTGTGGAAGTTTCCATGCCCAATACCATAGAGTTCATTGGTAGTTCAGCTTTTCGTTATTGTGGGGCTCTCGTAAGTATTCAGTTACCTCAATCTATCACAACAATTGGCGAATCGGTTTTTCACAATTGTACAAGTTTGAATCAAATAACCATACCAGACACAGTGACAAATATAGGTGAAAGAGCATTCAGAGATTGCAAGAACCTTTCAACTGTTGTTATTCCGGAGTCAGTTACTAATATTGAGAGGTTGGCATTTTACGGGTGTACTAACTTAAGGCAAATCCACATTGATGGTCAGTTGCCTTCTTTTGGTAGTAACGTTTTTGGAGGTTCAGCTAATTCTTATATTACGCATTCAGGCGATCTTGCCAGAGTGGCAGGTAGACCGAGTTTTAGTCCAGTGCAACTTTTCGAAGTACAAGATTTAAAACAAACAATCAAAAGTAAAGACTCTCAAATTGCACAATTATCTTTAAGGCCATCGGTTCAAGAGATTCAGGATGCTCGAGCTGGTTCAATAATGATGGCAAGAGATCCATTAACCGGAAAGGCGACGCTTAAATTTGAAATTGAACAAACTCAAGACTTTCAGTCTTGGGAGGCTTATGAAGATGGAGAGTTGACAGTTAGCGATGAAGGGGGGTTTGAGTTATTACTACCGCTTGATGCTGATAAAAGATGGCTGAGAGTTGCAATGAATGGAGACTCACCTGATACCTTTCCATCTTTGGGTGATGGAGGTGTGAATATTGGTGATTTTCTGGGAGGCAATGGTGGTGGTATTCCAGGTGGAGGTGGCTTCCCTGGGATAGATTTAAATAATTCAGATAAAGATGATAAAGAGACCGATGGGGAGAATGAAGGGGAGAATGAAGGGGAGAATGAAGGGGAGAATGAAGGGGAGAATTGAA
>Ga0209404_10000758_pt1 | contig 24553 bp, 28 predicted proteins | sample TroAtlMetagenome_2_FD_187447 | JGI IMG/M metagenome (GOLD analysis project Ga0209404, IMG submission 187447) | Marine eukaryotic phytoplankton communities from Atlantic Ocean - Tropical Atlantic ANT8 Metagenome (SPAdes) (version 2) | ecosystem: Environmental > Aquatic > Marine > Oceanic...
TCAACGATTGATAGGACTTGATCAAGAAGGTTTTGAACTTGGCAGATAACACCATCGATTGCTGCCTGAACACCCTGCATAACCATGGTTGCTTTATCAATCACCCCATCAAGAAAACCTTCAAGAACACCCATAATACTTCCTATGGGATCTGAGATAAAACTAAGTAACTTACTATCAATGTTACAAAGAGATGAAAGAATTGCTTTAACTGCTGCTTGAATCGCTGTAAATACAACAAATGGCACACCAGTTGCACCACCAAGAAGATTAACCAACTCTAATTGTTCGGCAAGATTAGCAAGTGCTTGACGCATTGCAGAAATTACTTGAGCGAATACACTACTCAAGAAATTTTGAAGTTTTACAGTAAGTTGTTTTGCACTAACCAACTTACCAGTAACAACATCTAAGAAATCACCATCCTCTGCACGAATCAAAGAACCAGCATGATCTGCAAGATCTTCTACAAGATATGATAACTTATACTCTAACGTTTTCCAAGGACCACCAACACCATTAGCAGCAGGATTAGGTTTATTTGAATTTCTTGGTTTGACGGGATTACCACCACTGCCATTCATTACAGTTCCTATATTATTAGGAGAACCAGCACCAGAAATTTGACCAGAACCCTTCTGACCTTTTTGACTAGGAATATCTACAGTGTTATCTGTTTTTGTCCTAACATGTCCATTCGCTTTGTTAGTTGCCGTACTTGTAGTAGGATGAGAAACTGAGGTTGTAACTGTATTGACACCAACGCCAGGTTCCATGTGCTCACCAGTAAAAGCAAATTGCTTCACCTCTTTTGATTCTGGAGATTTTTTAACTCTCATAACACCAATAACTATTGGCATTTGAGCGTTCTCTCCATCCATGAAGAAACCCATAACAATAGCACCAGGTTGTAGTTGACCAGAACTTTCACCCTGACCATCATTTCCTGATTGGCATGTATGCTGCAACACTGTTGCCCATGGAAGATTTTCTGTAGGAAGATCTGCTGTCGTCCCACCTCTTACATTAGTATAATATCCAAGCACACGAACTCTAACCCTACCCAATTCCATAGGGTCTTCATTATCTTCGACTTCTCCAACCCACCAGAAAAATCCGTCTTTCCCTACAAAGTTTACCGCAGGTTCATTAATAATTCCCTCAATTGAAGCCATTGTATGCTATTATCCTTACGATTTATTTATTACGTTTGTGTCAAAGAGAATTTCATTGATGTAATCCTCTGCCCATTGGGGATCGAACCATTGACTCAAAACTGCTTTAGTCTTCTTATTCTTTCTCTGTTGTGTGCAGTAATAACATTGATCATCAATTCTCTTCATAGTATTGATCCATTGCATATCAAACTCAGAATTTTCTACTATACCTTTATAGAGTTGAATAGATTCTTTAATTAGATTCATATACATTTCTCTTTCTTCATCCGTTCTAATACGCATGAACTTACATCCTTGTGAAAAAACATCGTCAGTCCATAAAGGTAAGACTCTATTCTCTTTGAACTTATACTTGTATGATATGTCTCTGTATACATCAACATATTTTTGAGTTCCAAATACAGGTGATATATCGACAATTGCTGCGGTAACTGCATTAGGAGTTTCTACAATATCAGCACCGAAAATAGGTATGGGATAATCAGGAATAGGGTATAATACACAATGCATTACAGAAATATTTTCCGTGTATCCAGTTTCCAAATGCATCTTTCTAAGTTTCTTACTCTGATGCATTTCATTGATAATGAATACATTATCCTTTTCCACAATAGGATACTTGTTCTCCATAGGTTTAACATCTGGAAAACTTTTTAATTCTTCTCTCAAGTAGTTGGCAACTTCAATTGAAAGACGAACCCATGGTTTTATATACTTTCCTGAATCCATAATTAAACTCTCACAAACTTATATATTTCATCTGCACCCCAAACAATCCTACCTTTAGAGTCTAAGAATTTATCTCTCATAAAAAGTTTAGTTCCATACACAGCAAGTTCAGCATGAATATTTTCAGTATCAAACTGACCCATCCATGCTGTACCATCAAATTTTAATACCATATCACATTCTTCATTGCGAGTTAAACCACTATAGGTTCCACCCCAATGTTCTAAAATAACTTCTTTGTCCGATACTTCTACCAATTTCTTGTAAGTTTTTAAATATGGATCATGGGATGATCTCCTACCCCAATGAATCGAATTTATAAACTCACCGTTTTGCTCCCACTTAACAGTTACAGATTTATATAAAGTAGGAGATGATTGTGCTTGATGCTTATTAGACCAAGTTCCAAGTAACCATGATAAAAAGTTTGTCATTAATCATCATACACTAAGCACTCTGGCTCGTCTGGATGCTGGTCACACCATAGTTCTATTGTGTTGGGATCGTGATGATCTCCTGCTGCTATCTCTTCTGCGTGATGAGAAACATAATCTTCTAGATCATGTAGTTCACCTTCAATATGGCGACGCATCTGAGGATTAGTAGTTGGATCTCCAAGAATAGCTTGGTCTTTTTCAATATGTTGTTCGATACTTTGCATTTAGTACCTCCTTGATACAGTAATATTTATGAGCATTACGAAGATTTTCTTGGTATCGAATCTTTCAATAATAATGCTTCAGTAGTCATATTAGTACCAGTAATCTTATGTGTCAACCCCCCAATGACATATCTTCCACTATATTTTCTATCTACATCTGTGGTTTGATTTCTTTTATATGTTGCAGGTAAAACTATATTCATTCCATTTCCTGCATACAGATCAAGATTACCAGGAATTTTAATCATCAACTTAATATTCTTTAGAGACTCAATCCTCATCCATTGGTATGCCTGAAGTTCTACCAATTCCTCATATTGTTTTTGAGGATTATCTTGAAATTTTGGATCAAAAATTTGATTTGATAAAGCAGTATATCTTGTGCGTCTTGGATAATTAACAATTGGTTTAACTGCATCATCCAATTGTGATAATGGATTGATTGCTTTACTCTCATTTAAATGTGACATCTTTGGCCATATTGCATTAATACCATAACGGTAAGCATTCGCTTTCATATCAGTACTTAATCCCATCTTAGATTGAGTTACGGTAACAGGATCAAACCCCATACTAAATCCTGCCCAAGCACCATGACGCAATCCAGTTAGGAAGTCTCTCTCTTCTGGAAATACTATAGTTTCAATTTTGAATTGATCAGCACCATCTGAACCAGATGACTTTGTCGAATACACATAAGTGTACAACTTAGTCTCACCTGTGGTAAAATTACTGTCTGACTCAGTTTGATTGTTTACATTATCAATAATTTTGTCAATAGACCTAAAATTATAACCTAAACCATTTTCATAAAAAAGAAATCCATTTTGAAGAGTACCACCCTTTCGTGCTTTTCGTACTGACCTTTGTGAAAGCCAATAGATACAATCAAATGGTCTCCAATTTGTTGCTACAAACTGCTGTTTGTTTGTAGATTCTTCAATATAAATCTTCTTTTGAGTTTTTATATACCTATTATCTGTCTTCAAAAGTTGCTCTACAATATCAGAAGATGCCGTAGAATTAAATATGACTTGACTATTTCCAAATACATTAACGATCTCATTCTGGATAAATTCATCACTAGCACAATTAACAATAAATGAATCTGCAGTATTTAATCTTGTTCTTGCCTCAATATCATATGCTCTAACCCAATAAACTCTGTCAAGAATTGTTCCTCTAATTATAATCCTGAACAATTCAGATCCAGTCATGGCACCTATAAATCCAGAACCATCATTAAAGAGAAGTTTTACCTCTATGGTTGATGAAGTAATACTTTCATAGATTTCAATACCTGTAATGAAATCGTATATATCATCAGCACCTTCAGAACTTTGAAGTTTAGCACCATTCCTAAAGACGTTAACTTTTACCTCAACATCACCCGATTCATTTCTTCTAATGCTCCCAGATGTTGTTGAGGTGCTGCTTGCTGAAGTCATCTGAGTAAACCTCTCATAGGATTAAGGGAAGATTGTAAAGTGGATGCAATAGATCCTGCTGAACTAGAACTACTTGGAATCAACTGTGGTTGATTACCACCAGTTTGACCTGCAACTGATGCTAGTGCTTGGTGTGCTGCTTGGATCGCTTGACTATTTACCCCATTTTGTTGAGCAACTGCTGCCATAACTTCTTTAATCATTTCTTGACTTCTCTCAGCTATCTGACGACGTGCTTGATTTCTTTCTTTTGTCTGTTGCTGCAGTTTTTGATCGTGTCTTCTTTGTTGGAATTGAGCTGACCTGCCACCGACTCCTGTTGCACCCTGAGCATTACTCATTCCTGGTAATCCAGCACCTTTAGCAAACCAATTACTTTTTACACCAGAAGACTCTTCTTTATTTTTCTTTTTAGCACTCATATTACCAGAACCACTACTATATCCCTTACTTGTAGTAGAACCACCTGCTCCCATTGCCGAAGAAACCGTAGAATCATCTTCATGCTGCAATCCAACCCAAGTAGATTTCAATCTAGAAACATTACCACCAGTTTGTTTTACTAAAGCAATACCAAGTTTATTTTGAGTTGCTGGTGAAAACTGATCATTTGGACTAACAACACCTTGATTAACTAAACCCCTCAAAGTACTTCCAATAATCTGATAACGACCAACAGCATGTAACTTACCAGCTGATTCCCACTGAGCATTATTCATACTCTTATCATCATATTGCTTGTCCATGACTTCTTTAACTGTCATAGAAGTTAGTGCTTTACCAGATGAGTTAAATGGTGCCTTTCTATAGTCTCCACTGTATCCAAGAGCAGTGTGACCACCATCAGCACCACCCTGATTGACTGCGTTATATCCTCCAACATTATCAGATTCTCTCTTACCAATAAGATCGAGAATAGCACCATAACCTCCTGCTTCCGTAGGCATATTAGCAGTACTGCTGCTGCTGCCACCTTGAAGACCTTTACTAATCCCCTCTAAGAAACCTAGATGTAAGTGCTCTGGGTGACCTAGACTTCCAGGTCCACTTTTACCACCACCTTTGAACCATTGTCCCCATCCATCACTGATGATTTGGGATAGTTTCATTTTATCACGAAGTTGATACGCTTGTTCTGCTAATTGTGCAGTTCTTGCTTTCCAAGCACCTGGTCTCCAATCAGTAATATCAATTGCTAAACCTTTATAGTGAAGACTGCCATCACTATGCCCACCAACACGCTCACCGCCACGTTTATTAAATCCAACTCCTCTATTAGGACCACTACCACTATACTTATTCTTTTTGAAATTAGGATGCTCGGCAACGGTATAACCTTTATCCAATGCCCATTTACCACCAGCAACAACTGCCTGTAAACCAGCACCTATAGCAGGTTTTCCATCTTGTCCTTTCTTTGATACAGGTTCGCTTGTAGTTGGTTTTGTTGGTTTTCCACCACCACCAGTAAGATTTTTCCACCAATCCTGTGCAAGACCCCCCAGACTAAAACCAGGTATGTCAAATCCCATACTCTTAGCTTCACCTAACCTTTTATTTGTTAAGTTTGGTTGTGTTTTTGTTCCAGGAGTATCAAAAGGAACGATGAAAGCTCCCCCATCGCTCTTTCTAGCAACGTACTCAGTTCCATGTCCGATGAACGAAGTGGATCTCCCTCCATCCAATGAAACTCCATATCCTGATTGTGGTCCATCAATCCATCCTCCTTGTGCTGCTGAAGGTTTATTACCTACCTCGCTTTTGAATAATATATTTTTTATTGATTCGTTTAGGTTACTCCAGAAATCACCTCCTTTAGAATCAGCACCCTCCGTATTTATTTGGATATTAACATTCTCACCTAAATTAACGTCTATCGCACCTGAGAGATTACCATCCTTATCAAGGGTTACGTTTCCACTATCACCTAATTTTATACTTGCTTGATCAACTCCTGCATATTCTTCAGACCCGTCATCTCTTGGATCTGCTCTTCCACCAGATCCATCTTCCTTCATATATTCATAAAGTTTATATCCACCATAAGCAGTTGCTGCAATCAATCCAAGTGCTCCAGCTCTACCTAGTAATCCCCTTCTTCCTCTAATTAGATTGTTATGAAGGAAAATTAATACATTACCAAAATCTGTAATAATTCTAGTTGGATTACTTAACCAACGCATACCCAATAATAAAGTTCCAAGTCCAGTTAATCCTTGTACAAGACCTCCTATTTTTTCCCAAGGCGAAGAGGTATCTGACAGGAGAGTATATAATCCTTCAATAGTATTAACAACACCAAATTCTGCGACTTTAAAGATGAACGTTGCCAACTTAGAAAGGGCTTCGATCATATTTGATACTTTTTCCCTGTTCGCAGGATCAGATAACCATTTCAAAGCAGGAATAACAATCGCTGCTTTAATTAGTCCACTCAACATCTTGAACAGACCTTCTAACCAACTAGGTTTTTTTACTAAAGCAGCAGGACTGAATCCAGAAAAAGTTTTCTTCTTTTGTGTTTTTGTATATGTTGCTTGAAAATCCTTCTGTTTTTTCGTTGCAAGTTCTAACCTTGCAAGTTGAATCTTTTTAAAATCTTGAGCGATTTTTGCAATAGAGTTTACAGTTCCACCCAGATGGTTGATAGCAATAGTATTCGTATTGATAGTTCTTGCAACCTCACCATCTACCGAGTTAGTATTACCAGTAGGTTGCTTTACCTGTACAAATTTATAAAAATTAATTTTTGAACTTTTTTTTATAGTTGCCATTAGGATCCCTTCGCTCTCTCAAGTAAAGAATTAGGTGCAGTTACTATTATTTGGGTACCACCTCCAGTATTTATTGCTACTGCTTGAGGGATAGTAACGATTTTTTCAATGATAGTTGGAATAGGAATAAACTCCATAGCTTGTTCCAGAGCATACTCAGCAGAAATACCACCTTTGGTTAGTGCTTGCTGATGTGCTGACTTTACTGCACCAAGAACTTTAGGATCGATACCCATCTCTGCAGCAATTTGTGTCATAGCAGTAATTTTATCACCACCACCAAATAGACCAGTAACTGCCTTAAGGAGTCCTCCCATACCCTGTTGTTCTGCAATACCACTAATCAGACCCATAGGATCTTGCCTAAATGAATCTATCATTGCCATCCCCTTTGTAACCGCCGCACCCATTTCAGGATTGAAAGCACCTAAAGCACCACCATAGTTACCACTCATAATATCAGAAGCAATACCACCCCACTTAGGATTAAACGTATTTAAAGCACCCATATAGTCGCCACCCAGAACTTGCTGTCCAATTTGTCCCCATTTGGAACCCATGATATTATTAACTCCATTGGTTAAGGCACCCCATGCATTAGCACCGCTATGATACATATTCGCTACACCTTGACCAAAACCACTAAATCGTAAGTTCTGCAACCATTGAGGTTGACTGATAGCATTAACTGTATTGATATTAGCAAAAGCACCCAGTCCACCTAGTCCAGCAGAAAGAGCACCCATAATATCACCACTCATCGCAGAATTAACACCATTAATCACTGCCATTGGTATTTGCATACCAGGAATGAATGATAATGCAGTACCTACTATAGGATTACTAGCTATTTTCGTTACAGCATTCCATGCACCACTAACAGCTTTCTTTATGCCTTTGAAGAAACCACCAATGCCGTATCCTGGAAGTTTTCCTCCACTTGCCTTCTTACCCCAACTAAATGGATTCCACCAGTTTTTCTTCGTTTCATTTTTTTTCTCTTCCTTCTTCTTATTACCAAATAAACTAGACCAAGAAAAACTTGATTTTATAAATTTATCTTCGGTTTTTTTCTCTTCATTCTTCTTACTACCACCAAATAGATTACTAAACCAATTACTTGTCTTCTTCTTTTCAGTCTTGTTGTTAGATTTAAAGTTTTCAAATATTTTACTAATATCTCTATTTTCTGAAATCGTTCTGGCATAATTAAGCTGTTTTTGCAACGTTGCTTGTCGCACATCATCCAGTTTATTTCCTTGTCCTAAACCTAACTTTCCGAACCAACCTTGTTTTGATCTTGCTTCTTGAAGTTTCGCTAATTCAGTTTCATAGAATTTTATAGTTTCTTCACTACCAGTTGCTAAGAATCTTTCATTTACTTTATTTTCATTAGATTTATCAACACGTCTCTGCATTGGATCCGTGATAACAGCGTCTACGATTTCATTAATAGTATAATCAGCAACAAGAGTAGCAATAATCTGCAATGGAGTAGCACCAGCACCCTTGATCTTTGTTCCAGCACCTTTTACCCTAGTCCACCAAGTTGGTTTAATTCCACCAGTACCTGTAGTTACAGTACCCTGTTTGAATAGGTTAGACCACCAAGTACCCAATCCAGATTTACCACCTTGACCCTTTGTTACCTTATTCCAATTTCTAGTCCACCAATTACCTGTTTGACCAGATTGAGTAAAATTCTTTTTCTTGAATAGTTTATCCCACCAAGTTGGTTTTTTTGGGGTACCACCACTACTTACTCTATCAGAAGCTTTCTGACCAAATAGTTTTTGCCACCAACCACCACCACCTTGACCACCAACACTTACATTAGGTTTTTGCCCAAAGAATCGTTTAGTATTTTTTATCCATTCTCTAATTCCTCTAAGTGGTCCTGTTGATTGTCCTCCACTTGTTGTGGTTTTATTTCTAAATCCTTCACCAGGTCTGGTTTTTGGTTTGAATTTATTATTTGGATTCTTGTTTTTATTCTGGTTTTTATTCTTGTTTTTATTCTTGTTTTTATCACCACCACGCCTGTTACTGCCCCTATCTCCAGTAAGTAAATCGATTAGTGCTAGAATATCAGTAATAATACTGAAAGGGTTCATCAGGTATTTCAACCCGATCAAACCCTTCATTATAGTTCCAAGACCACCTAACCTTTGTATAAATGTACTATTAGGATCTGATAGAGCAGAAAATCCGTCTAGAATATTGTTAGTAAATCCTGCTGCCCAACCGAATAATTTAGAAAACACAAAGTGCGTCTTCTCTAGAAAATCTGATAATTTCTCAACATTAGCAGGATCTCCTACCCACTCAAGTAATTCCTTTGTAATAGCAATTCTAGCCAGAAATCCAAGAAATTTTCCAATCGGTGCTAAAAATTTTTCTATCCAACTAAGACTACCCTTAGCAATCTTTAAGGATCTTTTGGTTAATTTGGGTTTTCTTTTTGCTAACTTCTTATTCTCTATTGCTTCTTCTGCCGCCTGATCTAATTCTCTTCTGTCTCTGCGACGTTCTGCTTTTTCTCTTAACTTATCATTCTTAATTTGAGCAATTGAAATATTTTCTATATCCTTAACAACCGTTCCTATTCCAGAGATCGTACTCCCTAGTCTATTCAACGCTAAGGTTTGTTTTCTTGCACCAGCAACTGATGGAGATTTCACCTTTGAAACTCCAGGATTTACAAATTTGTAAGTTTGTAATTTAGCCACCAGCTGCTTTTTGCTCCTTCATTCTACGTTCCTCTTCTTTAAGGAAATTGACTAACATATTCACATAGATCTCCTTTTCCCATGGCATCAGATTATCGATATACTCGATATTCCATTTATGATGATGTATTAAGGAAAAGTTACCTTCATAATAAGCCTGTAGATTGGTGTGAAGAAGAGCTATTCGAAAAAACTCGCTAGACCCTCCAGTACAACATCACTTTCAACCTTAGTGTTAGGGTTAGTAACCTTAACAGTGTGAGTTAATTTAGGCATTTTTTCAAAAAACTCCTGTATCATCATGAATTGCTTGCTATTCATTTGATCAAAAAATTCTATTAGTTCCTTTTTAGGAACAGTAGAACAATCATAAACTTGATTAGCATCACTAATTGATTCTACACAACTAGCTGCCATATCAAAAACTTGATCAACCTCAGCACCCTCACCAAAGTTCATAGCAACGAATGTTTCAATAGTGGGATATCCCATTGTAATAGCAACTTCCTCAGAAATCTTAAGATCTTTTTTATGACCTCTAGTTTTCTTGACTTTAATTTCGTCTAAGGGAATAGAAACTGATACACTAGTTTCATCATCATCAGGACAAATTACATTGACATCTACACTTTCACCAACAGATTTTGTACGAATCTGTAAGAAAACGAATTCAATATCAAATGTAGCAAGTTTTTCTACATCTGTAATGTCTGTACAATCTTTGATAATATCTTTGATTGCACCAACGATAGTAGTTTGATCACCACTTTCAGTAGCTAAGAGAAGGATTTTCTCCTCCTTTACAAGAAATGGTCTAAAATTCACAGTTCTACCGTCTGAGGGTAGTTTCAATTTGTACTTAGGTACACTAATCTTAGGTAATGCCATAGAATTCACATCAGTACATTTATTTAGGCAGTGTTAATACCAGTAATAGTCAGTAATGAGTTAACAACGGTATCTAGAACTGATTGGTTATTGGAAGTCGAATTAGTCGTAACATCATCTAAGTTCGTACCAACCGTAAGATAGTTAATAGTATCAGTGTCAAACTGATCAGCAGTATAGAAACGATATCTCTCATAATAAAAACCAACACTCAAAGTCATTGTTTGAGCATTAGAGTTATTCAACTGAACCGAACCAATATTATATGGATATAAATTTCTGAGATCCCAACAACCAGTTAGTTGATACTTTCTTGCCAATAATATATCTGCGTTTCCACTTTCTCTTATAGCAGCAATTAACTCAGGATCACTAACTGCTAAACCTCCACCACCTCTTTCCCACTTGTAAATCTTCATAGTAGGACAAACATAATCACTATAATATCTTGTATATTGCTCACTATCACTTGCCATCATAGTTGTCCATCTCTCAAAGAAATTTCTTGAGTATTGAGAGCGTGGCATTCTAAAGTTTATACTAATCTGACTATATGCTGTATTTGTTGCATACTTAAATGGTGATCCAACATAAGGAGTTTGTGAAGTAGTAACCTGTTTACTTGGGAGATTTACTGTATCTGCATAGTAATCAAGTAACCAATTCAAATCATTATTTGCACCAGCATCGAATACTGTTGGTTGGTATGGTCCAACTGCAGGAATAACTGTTTGCAACATCGGCGGTGACATAAACCTTACCGAAAATAAATTAGTAAAACTAGGAGAATTGTCTTTGCCTTTGGTTTTAGATATAAATTCTTGAAATGAATTGTATCTTGCTCCTTCTCCGTTGACGGGATTTGTCATTAGATTTTAAGTTCCTTTTCTGTGACTATCATAAATTCCCAACCATTATCTTTACAAAACTCAGTTGCTGCTTTAAACTTTGCTTGATTTACAGCATAAGTCATAACTTCACTTATATATCTTTTGGTATGTCGTTTTTGAGTTTTTGGTTCTTTCGTTTGCCTGAGTGGTTTAACTTCTGCAATATATTTCTTTTTTCCTATTTTAACGTAGAAATCTGGAAAATATCTATGTCGTCTACCATCAACAGGTGAAATATAAGGTATAATTATCTCTTCACTACTCCATTCCTCTACCGAAGGATGAGATTCACACCATTGCATAAATTTATACTCCCACGAAGAGCGATATACAACCTTCCGTGGGTCACCTTTGTATTTCCTGGGATTGGAAACACGATACTTACCTCGATATCTCATAAATACATACAGGTCACGTAGTATTTAGGAAGAAAATTGACAATATATCGCTACCCCTATAACCCGCCAGTAACAGGAAACAGTTCTGTAGAAAATCCTACGGAGTTGGTGGACTATGTAATGTTTCAGAGAAAAAGAATACAGTATGATGATGGTAACAGTTCTGCCTATTATGGTTTGAACATTCCCAACAATAACGTTGCGATGGATACAAATCCTGATCGAGTGTATATCGCAATGCCTCAGAATCTCTCAACTCAATATGGACCAACATATCGTCAAGTTGATGTGGGAGTTACTGGAATGGCAGCAGCTACTGGACTAGGTAGTGATATGACTTTTGATAAAGCTGCTCAAGCATTACAGTCAGCTGCTCAGGCAGCATTACCAGAATTCGCAGCTGGTACAGTGGCATCAATTGCTAGTGGTGCTGCACAGTTTTTAGGACTAGCAGGTAATGCTAGTGCAAATGATATAATAGCATTGTCTAAAGGAAAGGTTTTCAACCCTTACACTGAGCAACTATACAGTAATATGCAGTTTAGAAATCACACTTTCTCATTTAAGTTTTTTGCTCGTAGTGAAAGAGAATCTCAGGAAATTAATAAAATTATTAAATATCTGAAAAAAGGTGCTTTACCGATATACGGATCAACAACAGCAAGTGGTATTACTGGTGATTCCGAGGATGATGGTGCTAATGATTTTATTGATACAATTGATACAGGACTAGAAGGTATAGGAGCTGCTCGTTTCTTCGAAGTTCCAGATAAATTTGATATTAAATTTATTCGTTTAAATCCTAATGCAGATGGTACAACTATAAGTTCTTCACTTCATCATAAAATTCATACATCTGTGTGTACTGGAATTGATATAAATTATACTCCAGATGGTCAATATAATGCTATCAAAAATGCAACACTGGGTGTAGGAGACAATGCACCATTACAAGTTCCTGCAGTTATAGTGAATTGTAGATTCACAGAAACTCAACTTGTAACACAAGGACAAATCGACAAGGGGTATTAAAATGTCAGGATATTTTTCTTATTTTCCTAATGTATACGTTGGTGAGGGTGTCGAAGATGATGAGGCATTCAAATATCGCTTGGTTAAAAATATTTTTAGGAAAATTAGAGCAAGACCCGATTTAAATCAATATTCAACTCTTTTTGAACAATATTCAATTAGAATTGGAGAAACTCCTTCTACACTTGCAGGAAAGTTATTTGATGATCCTAAGTTAGATTGGACACTCCTCTTAATTAATGACATCATTGATGTATATGAAGAATGGCCAAAGAGTCAAGACCAATTAGAATCTTATGTAGATGAAATCTACACTGCTGATAAAAGAGATGATATTCATCATTGGGAAACTAACGAAGTTATACTTGATGACGGTACACCAGTTATCAAAGAAGGTATTGAAGTAACTGAAGACTGGAGAACTATATTACCAAATGGTGATGTAAAAACTGCAGAAGAATCAATATATCAAGTAACCAATTATGAGCATGAATATTTTAAAAATGAAATAAAAAGACAAATTTTAATTCCAGTCAATAATATGCTGGAAATTATGGTTGAAGAATTTGAAGAATTAGTTGCATATGACCCCCATAATGAACTTGATGATGCAAATAACAAAAAAACAGTATTGAATATTACCTCTAGATTCTTAGATAACACAGGATCTGCTAGTTTTGCTAGTGCAATTCGTTCTGAATTGAATACAACTGGTACAATTACATATGATGATGGACCTGGTAATGTTGGTGGTACAAATACTTTATCATTAACTGCTGGTGTTTCAAATACAGTAACTACCACTACAAGTTCAAGTTCAAGCAGTAGTTCTTCAAGTTCTAGCAGTAGTTCTTCAAGTTCTAGCGGCGGCGGATACTAAAAAACCCTACAGGCAAAAAAATACCCCGAATTTTTTTCGGGGTTTTTTTGTAACTAAAAGTTGAATTATATATCAACCTCCATCAATATCACAACCGATTACTGAACCTCCAACGACACCTAAAGGTATTGCCCACCAACGTCCATCTCCTTGAGATATTGCTGCGGCAGCTCCACCACCTAAGATACCACCAAGAATACTTCCTTCTATACATTCATTACCATCAGGTGATGGTTCTCTTTGCCAAATTGGTGGTGATGGTCTCGATGGTCTAGACCATGGTCTGTTTCTCCAGCATGGTACTTCAACAGTATCATACCATGAATTAATGTAACCTGGTCTTCTTGCTGTACCAGGAACATACTCTTCTCTGTACTCTTGACGAGTACATGTACTAGAGGATGAATATCCTGGTTGATAACTATTTGTCGCTACTCTATTTTCATGAGGAATAGAACTTGATGGTGGTCCAAATATACTATCAATCCAATTTTCAGAACGAACATCCTCATATGCTTGACGATTACTACGATCACCAATACTCTCTGCACTAACAGGAGGTACTGGAGCAACGTTTGCAGTTAGAATTAGAAAAATGGAGTATAGAGGCAATGCTTTTTTCATAGTAATCCTTTTTGATATTTATATTATAACATAAAAAAGGGGGTGTGTAACCCCCTTTGTGACAGTTTTCTAATTGTGTGCTTGTTTGTGTCCTTCTACTATAGCGTCAACTATAATTTTTTTCAACTCTCTTGATTTTTTCTTTCCAAGACCAGCACGTGTATCAATTTGTACCTTTAACCAGTATACAAAGGCAAGTACCAGTATAAACTGAATGCCTTCTCCCCATGATAAATTCCATGCTTCATTAAGATCTAATGAAGCAGCAGCCAATAAGTTAATCATTTATTCACCCGCAAGTTTAGCGAAGTATGAAAGAGTATCTTCAGAATCCTCAACAGGAGACGAAGCAACTGCACTCTTTAGACCAGCAAGGTCAGAATCATTAAAACCACTAGAAGGTTTTGGTTCATACTCCTCACTATCAACACCAAGGTTAGGACGTACAGGTGCAGTAACACCTTTACCAAGTACCAAATTCAAGCGTGTTGTAAGTTGCTCGTAAGACTTGAAGTTCTTCTCTGCTTCAAACTCTGCAAGAGAGTAACCCTCTTTCCAAATAGACTCTAGTTTATCATCATCGAAGTTACCTAACACTTTAGGTGCAGCGAACTCAGACTTATCATAGTTCCAGTAACCATCAACCTTGCGGATCTTCAATTTGAAGTCAGCACCCTTCCAGAAATTGAAAGGATCAACAGGAGTCTCGTCTGCAAATGCAGGTTGCATTGCTTCAATGAGTTTATCAAAGATCTTCTTACCAAACTTGTAGAGGAAGACACGACCCTCATTCTCAGGATGAGCAGGATCTTGAACAACGTAAATGTTGCTGTAGTAGGAAAGTTTACGCTTCTGAGCACGTGCGATTTCCTTATCGCTATCACGACCACTGTTCCAAAGTTCCCTGTTCAGTTCTCCAACGGGATCATCCTTACCAAGTGTAGTAAGACTGTTCTCAATGTACCACTGTCCACCTGGACCTTTAAAAGCATGACTCCAAACCTTTGCCCAAGGCATTTCTTCTCCATCAGGAGCAGGAAGGAATCGTATAACTGCGTAACCGTTACCAGACTTATCAAGTTCAGGTTTCCAGAAACGCTCATCAGCAGAAGAACCAGCAGCAGGCTGATTCAATTTCTCAATCTCTCTGGATAGTTTTGCAAAGGTATCACCCTTAGATGATGCCTTTTTAAGAGAGGCAAATGACATTTCGTATTCTCCGTATTAAGTGTGTTGTTTTGGATTGTTACTGTGTAATCGTAACATACTATTTAGGTTTAGTCAACCCCACGTCGTGCAGTTACGTCAAGTGTTTGAATCATAGCATCCATACACTCTGCGAGGTCTTTATACCCAAAAGCATTGGACAGGGCATTGATCCTAGATTTCATGTCTGCTGCTTCACTGTCCTCTGATGCAGCAAGACATAATCTACCATAAAAATTCTTTTGTTTATCAATCAAGTTTTTACAATCTTCAATATGATCTAGTCTCTCTTCTCTACTCATCGTAGAAAGTTGTGCCGTCATCGATGCAACTTCTTGATAAGTGTCGAAGATATCTTGTAGATTTGATTGTACTTGTTCTGAATTGAAAAAATTACTCATTTTACAATGGTAGTACTCCTTTGGATCTTTTCTTCATGTAATTTAAACGCTCTGCTTCATGTCGCAAGCGTTCTTTGAGAGGTTTGGACATTAGTTTTGGAACAGTTTCAATCTCAATTTCATTCTCTTGACAGTATGTTACTACTGCTTCAATGTATGAAATAAGACCGCTGCTACGCTTCACCAATACTTCAATTTCTTGAGAGAATTTAGTGGGAGTTAAAAACTTGTCCTCAGATTCTTTATCAGGCATTCGTTCTTCCCCTAACAAATTCTTCAATATAGGATTTGAGTAGTTGTAAATAGTCATCAAGATTGTACTTCTGAAATACTTGAACAGATCCCTCTTCAGTGGCGATAAGTGTGACAATTTTCTGCACCTCTAAACCTGAACGTTCAAGGAACATTGCTGCATACGCAGTCTCTTGAACAAAATAATGTTCAACCCAATCTTCCTTTTTTTCTTTTGTTGAAGTTTTGAAATCGATTACTGCCAACTCACCATCAAACTCAGCGATGCAGTCTACACGACCAGCAAGACCAAGGTAATGAGAGTATAGAAAAGTCTCTAAACAATGAATGTTATTGATACGATTTAACGTAGGCTTTGCTATGTGAAACATTCTAACAGACAATGGATTATTTTCCAAGTATTTGTCTGTATTCAATTCACCTTTGAAATAATCTTCAGTAATAGAATGGAATGCTGTACCTCTTTGTGTTGCTCTGGCAGTAATTCTGTTCGCTTCCGTTTCACCAATTTTCTTTCTCCATTTTGAGAAGAAGGCAGCGTTCTTAAACGACGTGATGGAAGTTACACTCGGATAATATTTATCCGCACCAGGAATGGGGTAGAATCTAGTACCATTACGGTCAATAGGATCAACCTCTACATGTTCTTTGAGGTCGGTATCAATAAATTTAAACATTAAAAACCTAGATTATACTTAGTGACAAGATAAGATTTGACCAGTCCAGACCTCACGATGTCATCAATACCAAACTCAACGCAAGTAAACTCACGCATTTGCTGAAGGATATTAATGAAGTTTGAGATACCAGACTTCTCATACTCTCTAGTGAGATCGGTTTGAGTGATGTCACCACAGAACATAATCTTAGAATCTTGACCAACTCTTGTTATTATACTATCAAGTTCATGATAATTCAAGTTACTGAATTCATCAACTATAACAATAGCATTATCGAGAGTAACACCACGAATGAAACTTGTAGACCAGAAACTTATTGTTTCTTGAGCACGAAGATTTTCATAGAGCATCTGAAAAGAGTTATCATCAGGCATACTGAACATAAATCTCACCATATTTTTATATGGTATCTGATATAGTGCAGACTTATCTTCATGGTCACCAGGTAGGAAACCAATCTCTCTAGTAGGTACTAGAGACCTGACAATGTATATCTTATCATAAGGTGTGCTCTCGTCAAGTACTTCTTTCAAAGCAAGATACAATGTAATAAAAGTTTTACCTGTACCTGCTGCACCATGTAGAAGAAGGTTCTGACCATTTGCATACTGTTCAAACACTAACTCCTGATTAGGAGTCAATGGATTGACAGGAACCATGTAAGATGAATCAATAGGTTTCTTTCTCTTCATCATCTTCTTTGACATTGGTTGAAGTGGTGCAGTACCATTGCCATTACCGTTGGATTTCTTTCTTGCTCTTGGCATTATGTAAAACGACTCAAGTTTGATCGAGGGTGTGCTGCTTGGACTTTGGACATGACTTCTTTGAAACCATCATCAGCTTTAGGTTTGCCATACATATGACCACCTATACCTTGACTCCAATCTTTATCCCAATCGGGATTGTCTTTACGCCACTGATCATAATCACTCATTGACATGGAGAGTTCTTTTTTCTCTCCAGTATTTTTATTTAGAACAGGGTAGGTGGGCATTCAAGTTTCCTCCTTTTTGTGTTTTTGTTCTTGCTTAATACGCCATCTAACTTGTTTGGCATATTTAACATCTTCTTCAGTATACCAGTCTGGGTGTTTTTTTGCAAGTTTTATTATCTTCTTTGCTGCTTTCTTATCCTTCAAAATTAACTAAGCATTTGTACTAATCAACTATTTAGATCACTCAATCCTCAAACATGGTTGCATATCTTCCCAATCAGTGTAACGACAAGGACATTCATCCTCTTCCTCAGGACACCATCCAAGTGCCTCAGCAATGATTGGGAACTGACAGGTGAAATGGTCTTTAACAAGGAGTGCAATGTCTTGGTGCTCCTTCTGGGTACCATTGGCAGAACGCAATTCAATATAATGAATCCAGTTACGAAGATTACCAGTCATATACATTTTTGTTGGTACAGCAAGAGGCAATACAAATCTTGCACACTCCTTTGCTATACCAACATCAAGCATCTCCTGATAAAGTTTCATTCCTTCATCAAAGTGCTTTTGCATTTTAATTTGAAAAGTTTGACGTTGAAACGGATCGATGTCATCAATACTATTCTGACGATTCTTTTCATCCTGTCTACGAAGTTCTGGAAGAGGAATCGTATCACCAAGCAGAGATGAATCTGCATACCGTTGTGAAAACTCCTGAAATGTAAATGATCTATGTCTTAAGACTTGTGCTGCAATTCCACGAGTAGTTTCAATCTCTAAAGTCATTGATGCTTGTTCAAAGACAGACCAATGACCATGCTTAATACAATACTTTAATAACCCTGCTACTTTAGGGTTCTCTTGATTATTAGGATTGCTCACACGAGCAATGTATCCAATGGTCTTCTCTGCATCAGGAGTAACAGAGATTAAACATACTTTAGTCATGGGTTCTTTAATAATATACGAAAGACTACATACAATCCCATTGCAGACCAGTATCCTAGGGTTGCTAATCCAAAGAGACCTGGTATGCAAGCATTCCATACTAGCATAAGAGCTAGAGGTGATAGAAACAGGTTGCCAATTGCATTAACAACTTCCCTACCCTTCTCAGCATTCTTTTCTTTTTCTGCCTCCTTATCTATTTCTTCCTGTTTTATTTCTTCTTCTTCCTTTTTTTGTTCCTCTAAGGCACGTTTATCAAAGTAAATTGTCACTTTTTCCTGCCTTTCTTTGGAGGTTTTGGTTTGGTTGGATCGTTCCATAATTTAGGGTTACTTCTACCTTCTGATTGTGTGAATTTTACAAAGTTCTTTTTATAAAGATCATAATAATAATCAAATAAATCTGCTTCCTTTCCTGTAAGTGCGATGTCAAAACATGATTGATCATCTACTTTATACTCAACCAGATAGGCAGTATATGGTAAAGATGTATCCTTTGCATCATCGACAGTACATTTTTCTTTATAGACTCTTACTCCTTTCAACTTCTACCTCCCCACTCAATCTGAGGGAATGCTTCGGATACCATTGCTTTAGTAATACGCTTATACTTTTTGTTAAGTCCACCATCCTTGGCAAGAACTACAAGTTCTGCTTCATCCTGATGGAGTCCCTCCAAGAGTTGAACAAACATAGATTCTCTCTTCAAACCTTTGAGTCTAGGTTCTCCACCTTTAAAGAATCTATAAAGACCACGATACTCTTGCTCAAGGCGAGAGTGATCTGTTCCTATAGGTGCATCATTAGGATTATAAGGTACATCTCCTTCTGGCATCACAGATTCAATACTCTCATCAAAATTGATGATTAACAACTGCCTGAGAGCATTGCTATTATGTTTACGAAGAAGATCTACTTTCTCCTTTTTTGTCTTTGCATTAGAGACCTTTCTCAAAATCTCACTGAGTAGTAACCTAGGGTTACTGTTGTCCATATTACGTGGCATAATTTAGTTCCTGTAATTAGTCTTCATCGTCTGCATCCTCAAAATTCCAGTATGGATTTGTTGGTCTGATGTAGATAAGTTCGTCATGTAACATGTTACCATCTTCATCAAACATTTCAGGATGTGAAACTGATTTAGAGTATGCTGCATTTTCTATGTAGTCTTCTACATATCCTTTTGCCAACCAAGAAACAGTTACCCCAAGGATAAATGCTCCTATAACAAATAACACAATCAGTGCAACAATGATTGGTTCCATAGGGTTTCTCCGCAGCTATTTTTATTTAGTGATTAAATCAAATTGTTCTCTCTCAAATATAGAACAGTCTCTGTACAACCCCCAAGATTCTTACCATCTAAGATAACTTGAGGGAATGTACTAGCAGCACCAAACTGTTCGTAAAAACCTGTTCTATCGAAGTGTGTATCTAAACGATATTCAGTAAACGTGTGTCCTTTGCCAGCAATAACTGCTTTAACTTTTGAGCAATAGGGACATCCATTACGGGTGTAGATAGAAAAATTAGCCATAGGAAATCTGTTTTTAAAATTATAGCATAAAAAAGGAGGGGTCGCAACCCCTCCTGTATTATTCACTATGTGAATTTAGAATACGAACTTAGCACCGATTTTAGCACCCCAGTTACGGATGGTGTCGCCATCGCTGTCTTCGCCAGCAGTAGCACCAGAGATCTCAGCATAAGCAGAAAGATCATCGCTAAGAGGAGCAGAAGCACCGATCTTACCAGAGATTTCTGTCTCTGTATCGTCAGCAGATTCTGTATGGTTCAATGAAGGACCACCTTGTACATAATAAGCGATCTTACCTTCTGTTCCAACAGTTCCTTCGTATCCAAGATGGATGTCAGTTGTTGCTGCACTGTACTCTCCATCAGGATAAGAAAGATTGCTTTCTACATTCACGTATGGACCAGCAAAAGCTGCACCAGCGAGAAGGAATGGAGATGCTGCAACAGCAGCGATTGTTGATTTAATAGTCATGATTGTTTTTAAAGTATCTCGCAAGGGAAAAACCCTGCGGATGATAGACTGCCCCGACATGGGAGTCTTTTTTACATCTACACAGGGTTACGATTATTTCGAGTCCTTTGTATGATTCTATTTATAATAACATAAACCTATGTATTTGTCAAGCGTTCGGTTTCTTCGCTAATCTCTGCTGCTTCAAATACTCATGTGATTTCTTTCTTGATTCTAGAAGCATGTTAGCAACCCTTGCACGATCTTGTTGGTCTTGTTCAGGATTAAGATAAACGTCAACAATATCCATAGGATCTACAATTGATTCGAACTCAGCATCTCCGTCACCAAGAATCTCTTTCAATTCTTTAGGTAAATTTTCATTTTTAATTTTTGGTAATTCCATTAGACAGCCTCCTTGTATGTGTACCCTATAGCATCTCTAGTATTCCAAACCAAATTACCTCCCTCTATGAAAGGTCTTAAATCTAGAGACGAAGCTATTATAGCATTAGTGGCAACCCCTTGGTTAATTGTTCCAATATCTATGTGAGCAGTACAACGTTGAGGATAGACAACAGATACTATATCTCCAAGGTCTCCTTCATTTCCTAATGGATTGTTTGTATACGAAGTAAAGATTAGAAATTTGAGTCCATCAAAAAGAGTTGGGTCAACAGGACCATTCAATGATCCACCACTGTTAAGATAAGAAATAACCCAATAAGTCATACCACTCTCATCTGGTGCTCTACCTCTGTTTGGGAAGGTACCTGTGCGTCCAAACCTACCACTAGTATACTCTTCAGCGATTGCTCTGACAATAGGATAATAATACACTGTAGCATCTGTGTGATCTTCAAATCCCAAATCATTATACTCAGTAAATGAACCTGTACGATTGATCTGTACATTTCTCATGAATGACATGTAAGGATTACTACCACTATTATCATTCAAGCAAAGTCTTTGTCCATCGTTTTCAGTTCGTATATTATCTGTATAAAAAGAACTACTTGAATATGTTCTACCTTGTGCTCCACCACCTTCTACTTCAATATTTTTAGTAGTAGAAACAGCAGATGTAGTCTGAATAAATGATTCTCCACCAATGTAGTAAGAAACTTGAGATGTACTACCATTAACTCTAATAGTTGCAGTTTGACTACCAGATGTGCTAGGAGTCTGAGTAAATGTTTGACCTAAGAGTATCAAACTTCCAACTGATCGTCCAGATACATTCACTTGGTCATCCCATGCAAAATCAAATACAACATCAGCAGATCCTACTCCAGTTATATCGATACCAGTTCCATCAGAACTAAACGTAACACCTACATTTGAACCACCTATCTGAGTAATACTTGAAATAGTAAGACTAGCATTTTCATCAAACCCACCACCAATATCATCGTCCCACATAATCTTAGTAGGAGATGCTATTTGATACCCCGAATCAGATGAATTACCTGCGATTGTCCAATCAACACTAGTAGCACTAGCAGCAACAGATGTAAAGGTCAATGGAACTTCTCCAAAACCTTCTCCTGTTACTAACAAATCACCATCATTTTTAAACCTAGCTGCAATACTAGATGCACTTGCTTGAGGAGTTAGAGTCCATCCTATACCTGCAGGATTCCTAGTCCAATCATCACTGTCTTGCATCTGCGTTTGATTCTCAACAGTAACTGCTATTACGTGAGGACCAGCAGTAAGATTATTGATAGTATATGTTGATGAACTTGGAGCATTATATGTAGAGCTTACAATCTGTGTTCCATCTAATGAAATAGTTCCAGCATCATCCACAGCATATTCCAAAGTATAATTACCTGGAAAAGGAACGTTAATATTATAAGATGTTGAATGAACAGTTCCCTTCATAACAAGATTGTTAGATGGATAAACCAGATATGTATCCGCAAAATCTCCCCAAGAACTATGAGGACCAGATGGAACCCATTCAACAGTTGATGGATCTGTACATGGTCCACCTCTACAGATTTTCAGATACCATCCACCAGGATTCCTATCCCATCTGAATGCATCTCCTATTGGGTCACCATTAGCATCTACAAATCCAGCAGCAGAGTTTTCACACCAAACAACAATTTTTAATTGACCTGCCGTCAATGATCTACTAGCAGAGTATGGAGTGTTGTATGTTCCTCCAGCAAAAATACCTCCTGGACCTTGAATTACAGGAGTAGTTTCATCATTTAAATATACTCTAAAATTATCATCACAACCACCAGTAATAGTATAGTTGTCTGTTGCAGGAATATCTACAAGATATGTCACCTCTTGAGGTAAGAACGGTAAAGTACAAACCTCTGGATTAACCCATACTGCATACTTATTCCCTTCCTCAGACCACCATCCAGTTGTATTACTCACCTGAGGTTCTGCTTCGAATCTAGTAATTGATAAGGTTGCATTCCAATCTTGTCCATCAAGATCATAAAAACCAATGGATTTATTATATACTTCCTTTCCACCATATCCTGTACCAGGATTAATTGTTATTGGGTAATCAGTACTATGTGCAACCGTAAGTACACCATCAGTCTCTCCACTTCTTCCTGTCTGATTAAATGTAACACCATCAATAACGACAGAACTCAAAGCAGTTCCAGCAGTGTTAGGATTATCATTCCATTTAAATTCAAGTCCAACAAGACCAGCAGCATCACCAGTTACCCTAAGTTTTAGATCACCACCTGGTAGAACTCTATTCCTAACACGTGTCTCTATAGTATAGACACCTGCAGCTAATGTTAAGGAAATAGTTTCTTCTCCCCAACCAGCAGTAGGGTTATAATATATCTCTCTATCAAGAATATCGATAGCAGCAGAGTTTGTAATCTTAATGTAACCATCGTTATCAGACTCTATCCTTATATTATATGTGCCAGAGGTAGCAAAACTAACAGTAGTAGTATGTGTCTGCCACTGTCCGATGTAAGGATCTTCTTCCGTATCTAAAGGTACTGCTGGATAGATACCATAATCAATCATGTGTTGTGTCCAACCATTAGCAGGATTATTTGATGCACCTACCTGTACCCAAGTACCTTTTTTGAGAACAGAGTTAGTAATTTGTGTATTAGTAGAGTCTGTAATACGCCATGCTAGTGTTGCTGGATTGGTATACCAAAGGTTATCTGCATTAACTTCTACAAAATCCGCACCAACATTTCCATCAGCAATAGTTGACACACCACTTCTCACAGCAAAAGTTGGTGGTGAAGATCTTTCTGTTAGATATTTCAGTACAAAAGTTCCATCAGATCGATACATCTTCAAAGGAATTATATTAATGTCTGGATCAAAAGGAGCACAAGTATAAGGATGTATGGTAAGTTCATTAAAATCATCCTCCAATCCCCAAGGGACTTTTGATATGGTTTCCCAATTATATGTTGGTTCTATTAAAGGATAACCAGTTGGTATTCCAATTGGAGTTAACAAATCATCTACGCAATCATAATACTCTTGAGTTCCATCAGCAAGAGTTCTAATTCTACATCTTCTAGTAGTAAGTGCAGGGATACCACTACCTGTTATACGTTCTATATCACCGTAATCTACAGGACCATAAGTTGCTTGTCTACCATCACCCAGTGGAACACACCGACCATCAACACAAATATATCCTGGAGGACAGTCAGCATCTGAAGAGCACCCACGACCATCATCATCATCTGCGACGTAATCACATATTGGACCCAACGGTCCTTCTGGATAATAATATTGAATTGCCATTAAAAAAGAGGGTCTTACCCTCAATATTTATTCTTGCATCACACTACCGTTTCGGTATCGTGCATTTACTTGTATAGATTCGATGTAAGTAGGATCATCCCACTTAGATTCTTTAACTTCATCCATTGCAACTGACGCTAT
>Ga0209404_10000761_pt1 | contig 24334 bp, 6 predicted proteins | sample TroAtlMetagenome_2_FD_187447 | JGI IMG/M metagenome (GOLD analysis project Ga0209404, IMG submission 187447) | Marine eukaryotic phytoplankton communities from Atlantic Ocean - Tropical Atlantic ANT8 Metagenome (SPAdes) (version 2) | ecosystem: Environmental > Aquatic > Marine > Oceanic | place...
GAAGACACTATCAGTAGCGGTTCAAACCTATCTGGTACGGGAGTTGTACCAGAGTCCAGCTATAATTAAAAAAACGCATGGCTCAATCGAATTCATCCTGGAAAGTCGGGTCGTGGACTACTCCGACCACAACGGTATCGGCACCACCTGTACCTTCTGAGGTTAGTCCTGAATCTAGATCTAAACTATCTGATAGTATTACTGGTCAATTTGCCAGTTTTATACAGGAGAGCTATCCTACGTTTATAGAATTTGTTAGAGCATACTATAAATCACAAGAATTAAAAGGATATTGCTTTGATATAATCAATAATTGGGCTGATTATTACAATCTTGACAATTATGGCAACTTAGTTACCGAAACAACAACAATTTCAACGGTAAGTTCCTCTTCTACCACTGTTGACGTTACTTCAACTCGTGATTTTCCCGATGAGGGACTGATTTTAATAGATGATGAGATAATTTACTACCGATCCAAGGGTGCAACCCTCTTTAACAGTTGTGCAAGAGGTTTTGACGCTACAAAATCACTTGGACAGGTCGGTGAGTACGTTTTTGCCAATACAGAGCCTGCAGAACACGCTATTGGCAGTACAGTTGTCAATTTAAACAACCTTTTCCCACTTTTCATGTTGGGACAGTTCAAAGAACTGCTTTTATCAACATATCCGAAGAATTTTTACTCTGGAATCACTGAAAGTACTGTAATTAAGCGAATTAAGGACTTTTATTCCTCTAAAGGGTCTACAAGGTCATTCCAATTCGTCTTGAGAACCATTTTTGGCGTAGATTCGGAAGTTTCTTACCCAAGAGACAGAATTTTCAAGCCATCAGACGCATATTACACTTCTAGGGAAGTAATTCGTTGTGTTCCAGTTAAAGGAGACCCATCTGCTCTCGTAGGACAAGTATTATACCAAGAAGCTGATACAACCGACCCAAATATCTCTGCTGCACGCATATATGTTAAAGGTGTTGTTGAAGTCTATACTCAAACTGGTACAATTTATGAAATTGACGTAGATACGAATAATTCACTTGGATCTTTTGTAACTCCTTACAAAACAGTTCTTGCTGCTGACTTAAGTAACAGTTTAGATGCAAAAACCGTTACTGTTGATTCTACGTTAGGTTGGCCAGAGACAAATGGACGTATTAGGATAGAAGATGAACTTATAACATATGCGGATAAGACAGTTAACCAATTTTTGAATTGTACTCGTGCTAGAGAAAATACTGCTAACGTAGCACACGATGCAGGTCAAGAAGTTTTTGCTGCATACAAGATTTATGGATATTCTAACGTAGATAACTCAGAAATTCAATTAAAGGTCTATGGTGGAACTAGAGGTGTCACTCTATCAGATGGTGGTAAGTACTACCTTCCACAGAGTAAGGTTACAACCCCTCTGGCACCTGGTTTCGATAGTCTTGACCCAATATGGGATAGTTTCTTATACAACGTTAGAAGGGCACTCAGAGGCATTACAGCAACACTAGGAACACCAGATGCTAATGGTAATACAAGGGTAACTGTTACTACAAAAGAGAAGCATAAGTTAAGAAGAGATGATAAGGTTAGAATCCTCAATGCTGCAGAGGATATCTATAATAACCAGCATGATGTAGTTGGTATTGTAGATGAATATATCTTTGAGTTCATTCTTCCTAGTTCTCCTGCTGCTCCAATAGTAGCTGGTAAGGAGTTTTATATTGCTAGGGAGTTTGCATATGGTACTAGTGTATATCCTTCTATTAATAATATAATTTCTAAGTATACTGCTGATGTTAGTAATACTTACAAGTCATCAACCGATGTTATCGTCGCTAGTACAGGTATACCATCGCATCCTATTGGTCCTTTCGCCACATCTGATCTAGATCCAGGAAACCAGAGATATCTTAAGAGAATACCAGCAAAAACATCAACCAAGAGTACAAAGACTGCTACTCCTATTGGTCAGGTTGGTATTGCTTCAAATGGTGTTCCTTTATTCTCATATAAGGGAAGAGTTACTAAAAAGTTTGGTGGATTGAAGTCAATCACCAAAAATAGTGGTGGAGATGGATATGATATTCAAAACCCACCTACAGTTCAATTTGAACCAGATTATAAGCTTGCAACCACTTATGCTAGTGGAGTAATTGTTAAGAATGCTGGAAAGAGATATCAATCTAAAAATGCAGGGCAAAGTAGTAATTCATTATACCCAACACATACATCTGGTGATGTAACTATTGGAACTATTGAATGGACATACCTAGGCACTGCTGCATCTGCAACTGCAGAAGTAGATGGTAGAGTTATTGCCATTAACGTCACAAATGGTGGTGGAAGTTATACAAGTGAACCAAGTGTCTCTATTAGTGGAGGTGGTGCATCTAGCAGTACACAGGCAACTGCTGTTGCTCAGATAACTGATGGTAGAGTTACTGGAATCACAGTTACTGGCTCTGGTAGTGGATATACACAAGCTGCTGGACTACCAACCATTACAATTACTGGTGGTAACGGTGCAGGGGCAACTGCAACTGCTGTTGTACGTGGACCTCTTAAAGATATTAGTATTGTTAGCCCTGGATCTCAATATACTTACGAACCAATCATTACATTGATTTCTGGTAGTGGTGCTGTTGCATATCCGTCTATATTGAACGGAAAGATTGAAAGTATCATTGTTACATTTGGTGGTAGTGGATATTATGGTGCTCCAGACGTTGTTATCACTGGAGATGGCGTTGGTGCTACTGCATATGCTCAAGTAGACCTTTCTAGTAACATTGTTACTGGTATTGTTGTAACAAATAAAGGAATTGGGTACACCGTAGGTAATACAAGCATTAGTATTGTATATCCTGGAACTGGTGCTTCATTTACAACTAAATTAACAGAATTAACCTATAACGAATCGGCAACTGCTACAGAAGTTGGTCAACCAAGCTTTAATGCAAGGAAAGTCACTGATGCTGCTGGTGGTGGCGTTATGTCAGGTGAGAATAATGGAATATATGGTGGAGAGTATGGATACTTATACAATCCTAAGAAACTTAGGTATTATTTGGCAGATAACCTTAGTGATACTTTCCAAGAGCTAACTCCAACTAAACATTCACCGATTATTGGTTGGGCATATGATGGACACCCCATATATGGACCTTATGGGTATGAAGATCCTGAAAACCAGAACCCATATAACTCATATAAGCAACCAGGAACAAGTTATCGATTAAAGACCACTAGAGATGCTCTTCTAAGCGGTTTGAGCGATCCTCTAGGCACCTTTATTGAAGATTATGAATATGTAGAAGGATTAGGTGGTTTAGACCAATATAACGGCAGATTCTGCGTAACTCCAGAATTCCCAGATGGAGTTTATGCATATTTCTGTACAATTGATGGTGTTAGTGGAAATCCTAAGTTTCCGTACTTTATAGGACCAAATTTCTACTCAGAAGCGGATGAAGTCAACTGGGACGGAAATGGTCTTCAGAAAAACTTTACAGAAGACGCAACTAGGTATAAAGCACCATATATCGGAACTGACAACATTACTGCTAAGAGAAAACAGCTTGATAACAAAATTGACTTCGTATTAGCACTAGAAGATACTACAACTCTAATTACACTTGAAACTGGAGAAGTTCTTCAGTATATTGAAGATGGTATTGGATATTTCAGTTATTATCCAGTAATACGTGGTGGAACAGCAGAATCACTAACAGTTACATCTACTAATAGATATTCTTCTGCAGGGATTGATGAATATCTTGTAGAAGGTGGTGGTAGTGGATATAAGGTCAATGATAGACTAGTATTTGATAATAGTACCTCTGAGGGGGATGGTGTTAGTGCAACTGTGTCTTCAGTTTCAGGTACGACTGTTTCTAGTCTCAATTATGCTGTAGATGAAGATGATGTTATTACTGCAACCTTAACAACTGCAAATAAGCATTATTTGGTCGGTGGGGATCAAATTACTGTTGCAATTAGTGATAATTCTGCTACAAGATCACTTAAGTCTAAAATCATTAGTTCAAAGTACCATTTTGAGTATTTTGACCTAGTAAGTATGAAATTACTTGGTCCTTGGACAAATAGTACTGCATATGCTAAGAATGACCTTGTTTATGTTGCAAATAGAGTTTATAAGGCAACTATAGCTGGTACATCTGATTCTAATGCAGGAAATGCTCCTACTCACTTAACAGGGACAGCATCTGACGGTACAATGTCTTGGACTTACGTAAGAACCCGTACAGACGGTAATTTAGTCCAAGGTGGGTGGTCATCCATTACTGGTGGTTCTGGATATCAAAATGGAACTTATAATGATGTTCCATTGAGTACTAATAATAGTGGTAGAGATGGAAAGGCAACTATAGTCATTTCTGGTGGTGCAATCACTACAGTTACAATTACAGACTTTGGTACTTCATATAATGTTGGTGATACGATTTCTGCTACTGATCAAAACTTAGGTAATGGTGGAGGATCTAGTTTTAGTATTACATTGACCGAAACTGAAAGAGAAGCAGTATGTCATACAAATCTTGCACATCAAGTTGCAATAGGCGATATTGTTAATATTTCAGGAGTTTCTCCATCTGCATACGATAAAACTGATTATGAAGTAATTAGAACTGAAACTCTTCGTAGATTCACTGTAAAACGCAATCATGGGTCTACAGCAGCTGCTACAATCACTTCTGCAGACGTTTATGTCCAAGAACCAAAATTAGAGCTAATTGACGGGCATTCTTATACCTTTGATACTTCAGATGCAAGTAATGTTGGAAAAACACTTGCATTTACGTTAGATCCTGCAAATACCGATATTTTCACTTATAAGAACGTTATTGCCGAAACAATCAATGCACAAACGGGTCAGCAGACTTCTCTTACCATAAAGATGGCAGATCTTCCTGGTATCTTCTATTATTTCGATATTCAGGGATCTATCGCTGGTAGTTACCTTACAATCATGAATGAGCCTTTATCGGGCACAAATATTGTAAAAGATATTACAGATCTTAATTTCACTTATATTTGTTCAAAGGAACCTGAAAGTGGGTATTCAACTGGCATTACATATAACACAAATTCAATATACCCAGATGGCGGTATTGGAACTATCCAAATTGGTGATTCTGGAAGGAATTATCAATCTCTTCCAAAATTAACTGGATCTACTAGATCTGGGTCTGGTGCAACTGCTTTAGCAACTATTTCTGGATCTTTGTCTGGAGTTACTGTTGATAACATGGGATCTGGTTATAATCCAGCATCTTTACCTACTGGTGTTGTAACATTACCTGATTTTATAGATTTAACTCTAACTGAAGTATTAGGGAGTGGTTCTTTCGTTAAAGACGAAGTTGTTATATCTGAGCTTGTTTTAGGTAATCAAACTGCTAGAGGTAAAGTTATTAATTGGGATCCTTTAACTTCTACGTTAAGAATTCAACCTCTTCAAAATTCTAGATCTGGAGCTGCAAATAAAGGATATATCATGTGGACTACCTTTGCATCTAATAATGCTAGAGGTAAGGTTTATAGCTCTGATGCTGAAGGTAAAATTACGAATGTTGATGGAATTCATGCTGCTGTAACATGTAGTGTTCCTAGTTCAGGTCCAAACGTAGGTAAATTGGAAATTGTTAATATTATTGCAGCTGGATCTAATTATAGATCTGCCCCAGATGTTATTCTCGATGATCCTGCATTTGGCATAGTAAACGAGATATCCATTACTACACAGTCTAGTACAAACTATACAACCCAGACATACACTAATGTTGCTCAAAAGAGTGTTGCTCCTACTGGAGGAACTAATGTTAAGTTTACCGTAGTTGTTAATGGTGCAGGAACCATTGAATCTGTTACTGTTACTGATGGTGGTAGTACATATGGACTAGGTGATGTTATTACTATTTCTGGTGCATCTATGGGAGGTACTGATGGTACTCATGATGCTACTGTGACAGTTACTAAACTGACACATGCTGATCCTGCAGTTACAACATGTGTGTTAAACGCATCTATTGATACTATTACAGTTACTAATACTGGATCTGGTTATCTATCATCTCCAGAGGTTAATGTTAGTGGTGGTAGTGGAATCAATGCTAAGTTTAATTCAAGTATAGTAAATGAAGGTGTTTCTGCTATTACTATTGAAAATGGAGGAACATTATACCAGAATGCTCCTGTAGTTAATATTACACAGAAAACAGGAAAAGGTGCTTCGGTATTACTTAAGTCTTCTGATTTAGGTAAGATATTGAAGATTGGTGGAGATAATATAACATTTAACTATAGTCATGATAGAACTCTAAAACCAGAGCTTAATACAACCTATAATTTACAATTAACAAGAACTCAAGTTATTGATTACCTTGATGTCACTAATGGTGGTTCAAACTTTGTTTCAATACCTGAAATTGTTCTTACTGGTGGAAGTGGTTCACTTTATCAATTACAAGCAATTGTTCAGAACGAAGTTATTCAATCTGTAGAGGTTTTGAGTGGAGGTAGAGGATTCTTATCTGCACCAGCAGTAAGTGCAAAAGTAACTCATAATTGGGTTGCATTGATGTCTAATAGCACTTTGAACTTCCCATACAATACAAAGATCCCAACAGGCACTGCAGTAACTCTAAATGAGGTAGTTGGTACATTCCCAGGTCCATTAGCAATTAATACAACATATTATGCCGTTGCCGCTAATGGTTCAAATGGATTAGCAAATAATCAGATTAAGTTAGCAACAAGTGAAGCGAATGCAATTGCTAACAGTCCAACAACAATTACATTTACTTCTGCCCCAGTGGGAGATGGTAATGGATTAACAACCTTTACATTATCTACTACAGATCTAGGAGACACTATTACTGCATATATGAAACCTGCAACCTTCTTGGTTGGTGAACGAGTTTATCAAGGTGCATCTACAGCATCATATACTGCATATGGATATGTTAAGAATTGGGATCCTTCTGGACGTGTTGTTAGTATAGAAGTTGTAGAAGGAGAGTTTAAAGTTGGTGAACCTGTATTTGGTGAAGAATCTTCATCATTTGGTCAGATACATGCATTTGATAGAGCAGATGCTGTATTTGAAGTTTCTCCAATTAGTGTTTCTTCATCTAACTGGGAACGTACTACTGGTTTCTTAGATCTTAACGAACAAAGGATATATGATAGTAATAGGTTCCAAGAATTTTCATATGAGATTTCTTCACCTATTAATATTCAAGATTGGAAGAACCCACTTAAGTTTGCTGCTCACCCTGCAGGGTTTAAAGTTGTTGGTACTCAAGTTATATTAGAATCTGCTGCTAAAGTTTATAGAGCTAAACCTACTGTTAATCTTCTTACTACTAGTTCAACAGATTGGTGGGTTCCTGGTAGTAATACTCTTAATTCAACCTTTAATGGTCTTACATATGTAACACCAAAACCATCTGCTAAGAATACTGGTAAGTTAGCAACTATTAAGAACTTTGCTCTTGGTAAACCAGATTATACAGCAGCTGTTCCTACTGAGGTTCAAATATTTGGCAGACAGTTATTGGATATTCAGAAGATCTTATCTTGTATCTCATACAAACTTGATGATGTTACAACTAGAGATATTAGTTTTGATGGTTCATCTTCTAGTGTAGTTGATTTAGCCAATAATAGAATTACATTAACAGGACATGGATTAGTTGAGAATCAAACTGTTACCTTTAAAGGTGACATTGGTGGGTTAACAACAGGAAGTGTATATTACGTTGATGTTGTTGATGCAAATACAATATCCTTAAAACCTTCTCTTGGAGGTAGTACAGTTGTACTATCTTCACTTAGTGTAGGTACTCATACTTTTGTAAGTGGTGTTGCAGATGCTATTAGCGATGGTACTACTACCTATACAGCAGCTTCTGGAACGACATATACTCCTTCTACTGGACTTTTAGTATTGGAGATTGGATCACATAGTCTTACTACTTCTAATACAGTTAGTATTGCTGAGGGTGGAATAACATTAACTTGTGTGATGGATAATAATGCTACAGAGCATAAGTATCCAAGATCAACTGATCCTTATGCAAATAAGCAGATTGCTATTGCTGCTGTAACATCTACAACGATTACACTTAATGTTGGATCTACTGCTGCTATTAATAGATTTACAGTGGGTATTGATGGAGTTAATACTCAGTTCTCCACAAGAGTAGATAACGTATCAGTTAGTACCAAGATTGGGAAGACATCTGTTAAATCACAGTTCTTAGTTATAATTGATGGTATTGTTCAGAATCCAAATAACTATACTTTTGCTAGTGATGTTCTAACATTCTCTACTGCACCTAAATTAGGTTCTAGTGCTTTGGTAATGTACTATGATCGTTCATCATATACTTCTAGTTTCCAGTTAGATCAGATTGGTGATGAGATTAAGACCTTAGATACTGGTATGTCTGGTAGTGCTGCTCATACTTATGTTGGTGGCACAGTATCCAATGCTGTAACTGTGGTTACTGATAGTAACACTCAGAAGAATGTAACAAATGCTGCATATACTCCTGCTACTGGTCTATTAGAATTAACTATTGGATCTCATAGCTATACAACTAGTGATAGTATTCAGATTGCTGATAGTTCTCTTAAGTTTACTTGTGCTGCTGATAATCACGCTAGTACACATGCTTATCCAAGACCATCAGATGAAGCATTTGGTGCAACCTTGGTAATTACAGCAGAAACTGCTACTACCATTACTGTACAGGTCAATACTAACCTAAGTCCTGTTAGAGACACTCCTGATGGGTTGACTGCTGGTACAGGATATGCAGATGGTACATATACGAATGTTCCTCTGTTTAATAAGATTGGAACAGGTATTGGTGCTACTGGTGATATATTGGTTGTTGATGGTGGTGTTAAGAATGTCATATTAAACAACCCAGGTAACGGATATACAGACAACGATATCTTAGGAATCAGTCCAATTGGAAAACCATTAACTAATTCATATGTACCTAGTGCAGCAGCATACACTCCTAGTACAGGTGTACTAGAGTTAACTGTTGGAGCACATACTTTAACTGCTCCTACAACTGCAACTGTAACTGATGCTGACTATAACCCAACTACAGGTGTTATGAAAGTTACTGTAGTAGCACATGGATTGAAAGCAGGTGATCAGGTTAAGTTTGCTGATGGTTCACTTAAATTAAGTTGTGCGTTTGGTGGTGCTTCTGGTTCTGCTGCACAAAAGGATTATCCACGTAGTACTGACTATGCTAGTGATAGATGGTTAGAAGTATCAAACATAACAACTAATACATTTGATGTAACTGTACTGGATACAATTCCTTCTACAAACACTGATGCTCATTCATTTGTATCTGCTGTTGCTTCTGGTTTAAGTATTGCTACATCTACAGTTAAGTTCTCAAATAACTCATTAAACTTCACTTGTACTCATGGTGGTGGTGTTCATTCATATCCTCGTTCTACAGATCCTATTGCTGGTAAGGATGTTCCAGTTGATGCCATATCTTCTACTACATTTACTGTTAATGCATTAAATGGTACTGCTGCTACAAATACTACTACACATACATTTGATTCATTAGCAACTTATCAGTATCAACCATCATATTGCGATTATGATGCTACTACTGGTGTAATGGAGGTTTGGGCTACTGCTCATGGTCTTTCTAATGGTGACTTTGTTCAGTTTGCTACTGATGGTTTAACCTTCAAGTGCTCTCGTGATGGATATGCTACAAATCACACATATCCAAGATCTACTGATCCTGCTGCAGGTAACTGGCTCAATGTATTTGAAGTATCTACAAATAATTTCAAAGTTAATATCGGACAGGCAGTAGAGAAGGCAATGACACCGACTACAGCTGCATTTACAGCAACTACAGGTGCTTTGTCAATGACTGTGGAGAACCACGGATTGACTGCTGCTACATCACATACTGCAACTGGTGCATCATTCAATACAACCACTGGTATTGTTACAATAACTGTTACTGATCATGGATTCAAAGCAGGAGATAAGGTAAAACTTAAGGATGGTGCTATAACCATGAGTTGTACTCACGGTAGTGGCGGTAATGGTGCTTACCCACGTTCCACAGACCCAATTAGCGGTAAGTGGATTACAATTAGGGCAGTAACTACAGATACATTTGATATTCAATGTTTGAATGATACTCCTTGCACTAATACTACTACCCATACATGGGTATCTGGAATGACAGATGGTATTCTTTATGCAACTAGCTTTGTTAGTATTGATGATGACGCATTGACGTTCACATGCTCAATGGATGATGACTTCTCTAGGCATTCATATCCAGCTGCAGGTGATAGATCTTCTAAGGCAGTACTTGGAGTCGAGTCCGTTACTTCAGACACATTTACCGTTGATGTTGGTGCATCACCTGAAGTTGCATTTACTCCAACGGCAGCTACCTATACTGCAACAACTGGAGACCTTCAATTAACTATTGGATCTCATAGTCTTGAGGTTGGAAATAGTATTAACATTGATGTTAACTCCTTGATGTTTAGATGTCATATGGAGAATGATGGTACTCTTGCCAGTGGAGATTTATCTTCTCTTGGTGCTAGTATTCATAACTATCCAAGAGCAACAGATCCAGCTGCTAAGACTAATCAATATATTACTGCTACAAGTGCAACTACAATAACAGTTAATGTTGGTCCATCACCTACTGTAAATTATCAACCAACAGGTGCTGCTCTCAACCTTGCTAATGGAGATCTTGATTTAACTATTGGTGGACACAAATTCCGTGGATATGATACATTCACTCCAACTGATGTTGCTTATAATCCTGCAACAGGTGTAGCAGATTTGACAATTAAAGGACATACTCTTCATAAGGGTGATTTTGTTCAGATTGCCAAAGAATCATTAACATTCACATGTACTGCTGGTGCTGGAAATCATAGTTATCCAAGAGTAACAGATCCTGCTTATAGATCATGGTTACAAGTACTTGCTGTAACAAATGATACAATACAACTGAATTTTAACGTTGCTACAGGTGCAACGGGTCAAGCACATACATTTGTTTCTGCTGCTGACAATTGTGTTCAGAAGAAAGGGGATACTATTAAGTTAACAGATAGTAGTATCGTAATGAGTTGTGATAATGGTGGTGTTAGTAACCAATCTTATCCTAGGACTACTACTACTTCATATACTCCAACAGATGCTGACTACGATACTGGTACAGGTGTCATTACAATCACTCATGGTGGTGGTGCAGGTGCCTTTGTAAACGGTGATCAAGTTAAGTTTGATGATAGTGCTTTAGTATTCACTTGTACTCATGGTGGAGGCACACATGCTTATCCTAGACCATCTGACCCTGCTAGTGGTAGATGGTTAACTATATGGGATGCTAATAGTACAACCTTTAAGGTTCAGGTATTAGATTCTATTCCTTCTACTAACGTAACTGCTCATTCATTCCAGTCTGCTGTATCAAACAGCATGAAGAAAAAGAAAGACTGGGCATATGATAGACCAATTCCTATTAAGAGTGTTGGATATGCATCTCATGCTGTAACTAATGCAGTATATGTACCTAGTACAGGTGTACTAACAGCAACTGTTGCTGGACATGGTTTCGCTAATGGTGATTATGTTAAAGTCAATCAAGGTGCATTGAAGTTTACATGTAATAAGGATAGTAATACATTAGTTAAGAGTTATCCATCCTTAGAAGATCCTAATTATGATGAATGGATGCTTGTATCAAATGTTACAACTGATACGTTTGATATTAATGTTGGTGCTGCTGGACCTAATGGACAACATACCCATACATTTGTACCAGAAGGTAAGTTAACACCTATTGATGCTGCTTATGATCCTCTTACAGGTGTATTCACTATAACTATTAATAATCATGGATTTGTTGCTGGTGACGAAATTAAGATTGATGATGATGCCTTTAGATTCACATGTAATGAAGATTTCCATACTTCATATCATAACTATCCTCGTTCCACAGACCCAATTAGCGGTCAATGGGTTAAGGTATACAATGTCACAACTAACACTTTCGATATACAGGTTCTAAACAGTGTACCGTCAACTAATACGACAGCTCATACGTTTATCTCCGCAGTTAGTAACTCTATTACTCGCGCTGCCATCAAGAAGCAAACTGGCGTTATCACGATTAATACTAACAATAGAGATTCTGCTATTACTCATCAGTATGCTCATAGTTTTGTATCAGCAGGTGCTACAGCCATCATAGCAGGTGGTAATTATACTCATACCTTTATCCAAGCAACTAGTAATGCTATTAGGTCTGGTGGTAATCATACACATACGTTCGTTAATGCTAAACCTGGGTCTGTTAAGACTGGTTTTGCACATCAGTTCGTAAGTGCCAGTGCAAATAGTGTCACAAGGTCTCTTGTGCAATCTGGTGGATATAAGTATGACAAACTTGCTGATGCTGGTAGATTGATACGTGATAACTTGGACTTTATTGCAACTACTGCTTATGGAAGAATGATGGCTACTAATAGCACATTCATTGTTCCTAATTTCTTCAAGTGTATTCGTGATACTAAGTTAATAACTGAGGCTATTGCCGATAACGTTGAGTTTGGTGGTAATGATGCTACCTATGATGCAGCGGCATACTATGTTGGTACAGTACATCTACAAGGTGAAGAAGATCAAACTGTATTAGTATTCAATCATGCTAGAGATATTGCTCGTGAGGTAATGCGTAATATCACAGTTTCAACTAACTCTTACACTGAGGGTGCACAATATAAAGATTTGACTATTACTAATGATAGTGGGGATACAACATATACAACAGCTGATTGTACTGATGTTGCATCTGCAATTACTACTTTAACTGCGATTGTTACTCAAGCGGTTGGAACTACTTCAGGTGGCGCAGGTAATTTGACTGGAATTACTAGAACTCCTTCAGAATCACCAGAATTCCAAGTTGAAGTTGGTACTGTAGCATTTGATGGAACTGATAAGATATTCAGTGCTAAAGTTGCTGGTAGTAATTATGCATTACCTGCATCTGACAACTTCCTAATATTCTTGAATAGTATTCTACAGGTTAAGGGTAGTACGGAAGCATACACATATACTGGAAGTACAATAACCTTTACTGAAGCACCTACTAGTGGAATGGACTTCTATGGTTTCTACTTTGGTAAATTACAATTACTTGATACACTTGCTCCTTATTTTGATAATTCTAAAAAGACATTCACTATGAAGTTGCAGAATGAACCATTCTCTTTACAGAGTGATAATACTGCTGTTGAACCTTCTAATAATATAATGATCTTCCTGAACGGTGTATTCCAAGAACCTGGAGTTGCATATCAGTTAAATGGTTCAATTATTGAATTCTTTGAAGCTCCAAGAGCAGGATCTACATGTAGTCTATACATCTACACTGGATCTGCTGAAGACGTATTTACTTCTAATACTTTCAATTCCATTGATCCTAACGATAGGGTTATGGTTGAAAGTGAAGGTCAAGATCGTTTATTAGCAACAGTCTCAAGTGCAACTTCAATTGATACTTATGAGTTTACTGGATTAAGACCAACTGTAGCCACCTTTGATTGTACAATTAGCAATGGAAAAGTTGATACAGTTAGTATACTAAATGCTGGTAGTAATTATGAAGTTCCACCAATACTCTACTTCCAAGGTGGTAGTGGAACGGGTGCTATGGCAGAAACAACCATTGAATCAGGAAGTGGTAAAGTTCTCTCTATAGTTAACTTAAAAGGTGGTTCTGGTTATATAACAGCTCCAACTGTATTTGCTGTACATCCTGTACATCTGGAGAGAAAGTCAAGAAACAGAATTGTTTCTAACACTGTTGCACTTGGAACAACATATTTGGCTTCTAGTATCTCTGCTGTAGATACAACTATAACTTGTAAGAATATATACTTTGATGTAAGTCAGAATATAGGTTTCCCTGATGAAGGTCAAATCTTAATTCCTTATTGGAATGGTACTCTTTGGACTGTAGAGAGAATTCTATATGGTGCAAAGAACACGGTTGCTAACACTCTTACAGTTGCAACAGGTGGTAGAGGATATGGTGGAACTACAGCTTCTGCTATAACTATACAGACAGGAACATATAGTTCTTCAGGAACTGTATGTACAGTTACTACCTCTGGAACTCATAACCTAATTACAGGTATGAGCATATACTTAGATCATACTAGTGGTGATGGATTCGATGGTTCTTATAAAGTTACCGTTACAGCTTCAAATACATTTACAGTTGAATATCCATTCTCGCGCAGTGCAAGCGGAAACGTCTCATTGCTCCCACAAGTTCGTCTGAGATCATTATAAATAACAACAAAAGCTCAATGGCATGGCATTAGTTACTGACAAATTTAGAATTTACGCCGCAGAAAGCTTCAGGGATACTTTGTTGACCCAGAATAAGGTGTTTATGTTCGTCGGTAGGGCGAAGACTTGGGGTAGTACAGATGTACCACCTGCAGGTGAACCTATCGATAGTTTTGAGTATCAAACAGGATCATACGCTGATTCCGTTGCCTTTAAGCGTGTAGATATCTCGGATACTGCTTTAGTGGTACCAAGAGTTGATTGGGTTGACCCCACTCAAACAACAGGTGGAGTAGGACGTACATACTCTATGTACAAACCAGATTACAGTCCTTCTAAAACTACTGCTAATGGAGCTACTAGGCTCTATGACAGTAATTTTTATGTAATGAACTCTGACTTCAATGTGTACAAGTGCTTGTACAATGGTCAGGATCCAGTCTACCCTAGAGGAAGACCCTCATTGGTAGAACCAACTGGTACATCAACAACAGTTATTGAAACTGGTGATAGTCCTGGTGTATACTCCTATCGTTGGAAGTATATGTACACCATCGACGCTGATAACATTCTTAAGTTCGTTACTTCGGAATTTATTCCTGTATTAACAAACACCTTAGTCCAAGCTGCCGCTGGAGATGGTGCTGTTGATAGTGTAGTTGTTGAGAATGCTGGAACTGGTTATAACAATAAAGAGTATACTGATATTCCTATCCGTGGTGATTGGGAAATCAATGGTGGAACTCAAGCAAAGTGCACTGTAAAGATAACTTCTGGTTCAGTTGAATCTGTTACTATTACTACTGCTGGTTCTGGATATACTTTTGGAACAATTGACGTTGCTTTAATTCCTAATGTTGGAAATGGAGCAAATGCATCTCTTGATGTTATAATTCCTCCTGCTGGTGGTCATGGAAAGAATGTTGTTAGAGAACTAGGTGCATATCGTTTAATGTTTACTAGTAAGTTAGAAACTACTAGTGCGTTTATCGATTTCCCTAATGATTTGACATATAGACGAGTTGGACTTGTATTAAACCCATTTGATTACAATACCTCAACTGTTTGTAGTCAAAATACTAGATCTGCTGTTAAAGCAATGATCTTCCCCCAGGCTGGTACTGGTTCACCTAGTGGAAACTTCGCACCTGGTGAAACAATCACACAAGCATCTACGAATGCTAAGGGATTTGTGGTTTCATATAATTCTACAACAAAGGTATTGAAGTATTATCAAGACTCAGTTGATGGTACTGTTAATGGGAACGTAATTGCATTCTCTGGTGCAAATCAGATTACATCATCACAAAATGCTTATACAGCAACTCCTGATGCAACATTTGGAACTTCTTCTGTTCCACTTACTCAGATCACCATTGGTGTTTCTGTTTACGAATTGGGTTTATCATTTGTGACTGGGTATGCCAACCAAGAAGTTGAACTTGGATCTGGTGAAATGCTCTACATAGACAATAGAAATCCGATTACAAGATCGGCTGATCAAAATGAAGAAATCAAAGTAGTCATAGAATTCTAAATGGCACAGAACACGAACCTGAATATTGCTCCTTACTACGACGACTTTGATTCGAGTAAGGGCTTTTTAAAAGTCCTATTTAAACCTGGATATCCTGTACAGGCAAGGGAGCTAACAACTCTCCAGAGTTTAATGCAAAACCAGATCGATTCTTTCGGTCAAGGTGTTTACAAAGAAGGTGCTCAAGTAATTCCTGGTGGTATTACTCTGAATAATGATGTTGCATGTGTTGTAATCAATAACGCTTATCTAAATTTAGATGTAGAACTATATCGTGCTTCTCTTGATGGATTAGTTGTTAAGGGATCTACCTCTGGTGTTCGTGGTCGTGTCCTATTCTCAATTAGTGCTGCTACCTCTACTAAAAATCAGATAACCTTTTATATAAATTATTTACAAAAAGCAAACGATAATACTACAAGTACATTTACAGATGGCGAGACTCTTACTTGTGAGAGTGATATAACATATGCGTCTACAACCATTTCATCTGGAACTCCTCTTGCACAGCTGTTAAATTCTGGTGCAAACTCTAAGGGTTCTACTGCTAATGTTGGTACAGGTGTTTACTATGTTAGAGGATATTTTGTTCCTGTAAATGAACAAACACTTATTTTGGACCAGTATGGTACTGATCCATCATATAAAGTAGGTTTAAAAGTAGAAGAGAAAATTATAACTGCTGATGAGGATGCTTCCCTCTATGATAATGCTATAGGTAGCACAAACTTCTCAGCACCAGGTGCAGATAGATTTAAAGTCAATCTAACACTCGTAAAGAAAGCATTAACAGATCCTAACTCTGCTGACTTTATTGAACTTCTTAGAACCAATACTGGTAAGATTCAAAAGAAAGTAGAACGTAGTGATTTAGGATTTATTAATGATGTTCTTGCAACAAGAACTAAAGAAGAATCTGGAAACTATTATGTTAAGAAGTTTGATATAGATGCAAGAGAAAACCTTGATGATGGTTTCAATAATGGTGTATATGCAGCAAATGTTACTACAGGAGATGGTAATACCCCAACTGAAGCTAATATAGCTGTCCAATTATCTGGTGGATCTGCATATGTTTCTGGTTATAGAACAGAGAGATTATCTACAACATATAAGGATGTAGATAAGCCAAGAACATTTACAGGTGCTGATAATCAGTCTATTACAACTGATATTGGTAACTATGTTTTCTTCACTAATACTTTTGAATTGCCACAAATATATGAAAGTATTGAACTTAGAGATGAAATAATAACTACAGCAGGTACTCCTGCTGGTAATACTATTGGTAAGACTAGAGTACTTAATGCTGCTTATGAATCAGGTACTGTTAATAGTGCTACTACAGTCTATAGATCTAATGTATTAGATACAAAATTCTACACTAGATTGGATTGTCAGGGTGGTGTAAATTGGCATATTGGTGATTTCGTTGTAGGTAGAACTTCTGGTGCTACTGGATACGTAGCAGTTGATGCTAATGGTGGTTCTGCAGCTCAGGTAGGATATCTTATTGATGTAGTAGGTACTTTTACTCAGAATGAGTATTTAGACCTAAACAAAGCAAATAGTGGAACTCAATTAGGACAGTTAGATAATAATGCTGCTGCTGTCACAACTTACGATTTCCGTGATGTAAAATCTTATAAGTATGGTACTAATGGTTGTGCTGATGCACAATTAGATGTAAGAGTTGCACTTCCTGGATCTGCTCCTATCATTTCAAACCTTGGAAGTAGTGGTGCTACACAGACTGCTACAATTACAGCACAACTTTCCAATTTCCAAAGTCAACTAAAAGTAGGAGACATCATTGAATTCTCCAACAATAGTGTTGCACAGAAGGTTAAGGTTACTAGTATTACTAGTGCCTATGTAATGGATGTTATTAAGGCTGGTGGTGCTGGTGCAGCTGCAATGGCTACAGGATCTATTACTAGTTCTATAATTAGATCTCGTGCTGAGATTAAGGAAGCACAAAAGAATAAGCTTATTACTCCGCTTGGGTTTGAAGCAGTAAAGAATACTAATAAGGATAATACTGTTAATCCAGCTGGATACTTTAGAAAGACTATTAGTGGTACAGTATCAGGAACAACCCATGCATTTAATGCTGGTGCTGGACTTGTATTTAAGAATGCTGCAGATAATGATGACTTCATTATGTCTGTTACTGGTGGTACTAATGAAGGTGATATCTTCCAAGCACCTGGATTTAGTGGTACATCAGCTAATGTACAGACTGTCACAGTAACTGGTCTTACTAATGGACAAACTATTGATGTAATTGCTACAGTATATGCTTCTGATAGATCTGCTAAAGCTAAGACGACTGAAAGGATGAAGATCCTGAAACTCAATAAGAGTGTAGTTGCAGGTGTTAATGGATTAACTCAAGAGAATGCTGAGAATGATGGATATGGATATAGAGTAGATGATGCTAGGATATCTTTAGGATGTAGTGATGTATTCAAGATTAAAGCAATCTATGAATCTACAAATGCAACAGCTACTCTCAATGAGATGGTACCCAACCTACAGTTTACCAACTTAGTTGGAACTATAGCTGTAGATGATGTTATCACAGGTGATGACTCTGGTTCTAGGGGAAGAGTCGTTTCATACGACAGTACAAACAATAAAGTATACTTTATTCCAGTAGATGACGATAAATTTACAGATGCAGAGACTATAACAGCACCTTCTGCCACTTTCAAAATTGTCACAGGGCAGATAGTTACTGGGGCAAAAGATATAACTGATAGTTTTGATTTAGATAATGGTCAGAGAGATCAGTTCTATGATTATTCAAGTCTTGTTAGAAAGGCAAATTATGCTGCACCTACACATCAGTGCTTAGTTATATTTGACCGTTTCTTAACTACTGCTGGTGTCAATCCATATACAGTAGATTCATATGCTGATACTGATTATAAGATAATTCCAACTTATGATGAGCAACCATTGAGAGATACTATAGATTTCAGACCACAAGTTGCTGAGAAGCTTGCTGGTTCTGGTTCTGTTGCTTCTCCATGGACACTGAATGGAACAGAATTCTTTGATTATGAATCAAGAGCCTTCACTGGTAATGTAATTGGAGTTCCTGGAATAGGAGATACTACTATTCTAAGTTTACAATATTATCTTCCAAGGGTTGATAAAGTCTTTATGAACAAAGATAATGTTGTTCAGGTTATAAAAGGAGCACCTGGATCTAATCCAGTTGAACCAGAGGATGTTGAAGACGCAATGTTATTGGCAACATTGACATATAAAGCGTATGTCTTTGATGTTGATAAAGATATTGATATTAAAGAAACAAATTATAAGAGATATACTTTCAAAGATATTCAGGTACTTGAAGATAGAATCAAGACCCTAGAATATTACACTCAACTTTCATTGCTTGAAGGTGAAACTGCAAGTATGGAGATTAGAGATACTAGTGGTCTTAGTAGATTTAAGAATGGATTTATCGTAGATAATTTCTCAAGTCTTTCTACAAGTGACACATTACATCCAGATTATAGGGTATCACTTGACTTTGAAGAAGGACAGTTAAGACCTTCTCACTATACAACTACTTTACCTCTTGTTTATTCAACATCATCTACCAATGTAAGAACAACTGGTGATCTAGTAACATTACCATATGATGATACTGTTTTACTTGATCAACCATTTGCATCTGGAGTTGAGAATGTAAACCCATTCAACGTATTCACATATGTTGGAGATATTTCATTATATCCAGAGAAAGATAATTGGGTAGATACTACTAAATTACCAGGAGTTAAGGAAACTATTGTTGAAGGTAATTTCTTAACAACTATTAGACAATATAATGCTGACCAGAATGGATATACTCCTATTCAATGGAATTCATGGAAAACCACTTGGACAGGTACAAGTATAAGTACGAAAGTTGGTGCTTGGAGGCATAGTGCTAAGAAGAAGCAGACCAGAACTACAACTACTACAACTACTAAGACTACTAATCAAACTAGAAGTGGTATTAGATATAAGATAACTCCAGTGCTGGAGACTACATCTCTTGGAGACAAGGTTGTATCAGTTGATCATGTTCAGTTCATGCGTTCTAGAAATATTGAATTTGCTTGTCAAAAACTAAAACCAAGAACTAAGTTCTTTGCGTTCTTTGATGGAATTGCACTTCCTAAGAAACTAATTACACCTAAGATAATGGGACTTGTGAAAGATCCTAATACTGATTCTACAACAAACAGTATTCCTTTCCAAATCGGTGAAACTGTCTATGTTAAGAAAGGAAATGCTAGTACTCAGAAGGGTCAGAATGCATTTAGATTTAAAGCTAGAGTTTCTGCACCAAATGAACAGTATACTATTAACCCATTAGACGGTACAGATATCAGTTCTACTTCTGATTATACTTCTAACTTAGCATTTATTAATATTGATACTCATGCTCTTGCAGATCAAGCAAAGGGTAGTTACTATGGATCTCCTAAAATCAATGATTATATTATAGGAGAGACTTCAGGTGCTGTTGCTAAAGTATCAAATAAGGATTTAGTTAGTGATAAGTCAGGTAGCTTTAGTGCTTCATTCTTTATAGATGCTCCTAATAAATCAGGTAATCTTACATTTAAGACTGGTACTAAACTATTCAGAATTACTGATGATCCAACTGATAGTAAAGTAATTGGGTTCTCAGATTCTAATGCTGAAGCAGAATTCTCATCATCAGGTATTCATCAGACTACTCAAGAAGATGTTGTTTCTGTAAGGAACGCTAAGGTAACTACAGAAGAGATGAGTGATGCTAGAACTTTAACTAGTACAAGTAGTACAAGTAGTTCAGAGACTAGACACTGTGACCCACTTGCACAAACATTCTTGATTGAGGATGCTGCACTTGAAGGAGGTGTATTCTTAACTAAGATTGATATATTCTTTAACACTAAAGATGATGAGATCCCAGTATCACTTGATGTTAGAACAGTGGTTAATGGTAATCCAACTCAGATTATTGTACCATTCTCCAAAGTAATTAAGAAACCTGCTGATGTATTCACATCTACAGATGCTTCTAAACCTACTACATTCACATTTGAATCTCCAGTATATCTTCCATTCAGAAAAGAACATGCTGTTGTATTGACTTCAGATTCCAATCAGTATAAGGTATTCATCTCTATCCTTGGTAAGGATGCTATTGATGCTGCACATGCTGGTGAGAAGATATCTGAACAGCCATATATCGGTGTACTATTCAAGTCACAGAACGCATCTACTTGGACACCTTCTCAATATGAAGACTTGATGTTCAAGATCTATAGAGCAGAATTTACAAAACCATCTACAGCAGCCAATAGTAAACTTGTACTAGAGAACGCTCAACTTGGTGAAGCTAATGGTGGTTACTTAGGTCTTCTACCTAATGCATTACAGTTTACTGCACAGGATGATGAGATCCGAGTATTCCATGGTAACCATGGTATGCAATCAACTCTGAACTATCTAGAACTGAATGGAGTAGTTTCTGAGGTACCAGAGACAACTCTTGCATCTCAAATTACTGCTTCTGGAACTTCAGCAACATTAACAGATGCATCATTGTTCCACACTACAATGTATGGAACTTCTGGAAACCCAAGTGGTAATGCAGTAAGTGATACGTATCCAGGATTTATTAGGATCTTAGGTGCTGAAGCAGATGGTAGTGGTGATGAAATTATTGCATACAAAGCAATTAGTACTAATACAGTACAGTTTATTACAACTTCACCTAGGAATCATACTGGTTCTGGTGGATCTGCAACTGGTAAAGCACATGCAGCTGGTGCAATTGTACAATGTTACAATCTTAATGGTATCCCATTGACAGATATCAACAAGACTCATACATCTATTGTGACACTTAATAGTCCACATAGTTATAAAGTAAAAATTACTGGTAAGAAAGCATTAACAACCATGGCTGGTGGTGGTACATCAATGAGTGCCTCTCAGAATGTTGCATGGGATGTTATAACACCATTAGTTAATAATCAAACACAACCACAGTGTAGCATTATTAGTAGAGTTAAAGGTACTCAAGCTACCTCATGTGGTCCTGATTCCGATGGATCTAATGCTGGACTAGAGACTTCATTCGTTAAAGATACTGCATGGTCAGATGTAACAATCAATGATGAGAATTACTTCCCTGCAACTAAGGTTATTGCTAATCAACTTAATGAAGTTAATAGGATGAGCAATGTTAAGTCCTTTACTATGGAATTGGATCTTGAGACAGAGGTAACACATCTATCTCCAGTAGTCGATATAACTGCTATCGCTACCTTAACATCGGCGAATATTATTAATAACATCGAACCTACTTCAGCTATTGGTGGGGAATGTGCTGCTAACTACATTACTAAGGCAGCAAGAATGGATAAGAGTGCTAGTGGACTTAAGGTTATGCTTGCTGCTAATACTTGGACACAATCTGAGATTAGAGTTATGTATAAATTGATACCTGTTGGTTATTCAGGTAGTATTGATGATCTTGACTTCCAATTCTTCAATACCACAGGTATACCAGACAGCGGAGCATTAATTCCACAGAATGATTTGACAACATTTACTGATTATGAGTACACTGTAGATGATGCTGCTGAGTTTGATGGTTTCCAAGTGAAGATCAGTCTTCTTGCTTACGAGCAACCATACATACCTAGAGTTAGAGATTTCAGAGCAATTGCTCTTGCGTAAATAATGGAAGAACGTGAACTAATCCCTGTTGAAGGCCACAAAACCCTCGGCAGGGATTCGCAGTCTAATGCGATTTTAAATACTGATGATAGTGGGTATTTGGCATATAAAACAGCCAGAGATGCATCTAGAAGAAAGGATAGAGATCTTGCTACCTTAAGAGATGAGGTAGATGAATTAAAGGATCTGGTGAAGAACTTGGTCCAGAAAGCAGATAAATAGATTTAAGCTAAATAATAATTAGGATTCTTTTAGAGAATGGCTTCTGCTGTATCCAACCTGCTAATTTATCAAGGTTCTGATTTCATAATCGACTTTACTGTCGAGAATGATAATGGAACTGCTTTTAGTCTTGTAGGATATACAGTAGCATGTAAAATTAAGAAGCATTACACAAGTAGTACTTCTACCACAGTAACAGCAGCAATTTTATCTCCTGCTACTGCTGGACAGATTCAACTATCTCTAACGAATGGACAAACGGCTGCAATGAAGTCAGGTCGTTACGTATATGATGTCGTTATTACTTCTGCCTCTGGCACTAAGTCCAGAGTTTTGGAAGGTTCAGTAAGCGTACTTGAGGGGGTAACTGTCTAATGGCAAGACTCAGATTTGGAGATCAATCAGTACCAAGAGTAACCAGAGTAGCCACAGGTGGTGGCGGTGGTACTATTGGTGGTATGTCTGATGTCGATCTCACAGACACTTCACAAGGTGGAATTGCAGATGGTGCAGTTCTGGTTTACGACCAAGCCAATACAAAATTTGTTCCAACAAACGTTCTTAATAACATCACTATCAACGGGGGTAGCTTCTGATGGCATCAAATATACTCATTAAAAGGAGTACTGGTTCAACCGCACCAGGCACCATTACATATGGTGAATTAGCACTTACTACAGGTGCAAACGGTACCCAAGCAAATGCTGGAGACAGACTATTTGCTGGAGATAATAACGGTGCTGCACAAGTAGTTGGTGGTAGATACTTCACTGACATGCTTGATCATGTCGCTGGAACTCTAACAGCTAGTTCATCTGTACTAGTTGATAGTAACTCGAAGATTGATAACTGGAATGTTGATGACATTAACTTAAATGCTAACGTCATTACAACCTCCACAACAGATGCTGACCTTATCTTCCGTGCAAATGGCACAGGTAAACTGGTAATTGAAGATGGTCAGGAACTAGAATTTGGTACTACAGGTGATGTAGAATTCGTATTTAACGATTCTGATGCTGTTGTAGACATCAAGCGTGTAGCAGGTACCCCCGACTTGCGTATCGCTGATGATATGAAGCTTCACTTCGGTAATACAAAGGATGCTTCCATATACTATGACGAGACTACCTCAGATAAAATTCAGGTAGAAGGTGCAGACTGGAACTTTGCTACAGGTGTCACATTAAATGTTGCTGATACTACTGATGCTTCTAACGTATCAACAGCAAGTACAACATTTGCTGGTGGTATCGGAGTTGCAGCAACTACATGGACTAAAGATCTTAAGGTTGATGATGGTGCAACAATTGGTACTGCTGCTGGAGATGCTTTTGTAGTTAATGCAACTACTACCTTCCAGAACGGAGTAACATTCAATGGACAAACAACCATTGCTGGTAGCACATCC
>Ga0209404_10000762_pt1 | contig 24330 bp, 17 predicted proteins | sample TroAtlMetagenome_2_FD_187447 | JGI IMG/M metagenome (GOLD analysis project Ga0209404, IMG submission 187447) | Marine eukaryotic phytoplankton communities from Atlantic Ocean - Tropical Atlantic ANT8 Metagenome (SPAdes) (version 2) | ecosystem: Environmental > Aquatic > Marine > Oceanic...
GGTCTAGTCCCTAATGGTAGTTCTGCTGGAAGTACTAAGTTCTTAAGATCCGATGGAAGTTGGGCCGATGCTGGTGGTGGTAATCCTACAATAAGAACTGATAATGATTCTGATTGGCATTATCCAATATTTGTTGATAGTAGTACTGATAATATAAGTCAAATTCTTAAGCTTGATTCTGGATTAAAATATTATCCTGGTGCTAATTGGTTGCAACTTACTTCAGTGCAATGTCAAAAGATGTATGATTGGGGTAACAATTCTTATGGTAGTTCTGGACAGTTTCTTATGTCTCAAGGTGCTAGTTCTTGGAAGTGGTCAACTTACATACATCAGGAAAGTAATGGCGAAATAAGACTTAGTGGTCCAACTGGTGCAACAACTACTCTAGAAGGTGCTCATCTTCAATTTGAGGATATGAACGGTAGTACATCATATGCAATAGATGTTTATAGAAATTCTACTGGTGGTTCAGGAATGAATCCAAAAAAAGTAATGAGATTCATTGATCAAAGTACAGGAACTGAAAGATTTAGTGTTGGTCCAGAAGGTCAATGGGGAATAGGACATGTTGGTGGTCGTAGTTTTGGTCAATTAGGTCAGGTAATGGTTAGTAGGGGTCCAGATTTATCCCCTCAATGGGCGAATCATAGTGCTATATCTGGTTCTGGAGAATTTGCAACTAATGCACAAGGTGCAACAGCAGACGCTGCCAATGCTGAAATAGATCACATATATAGTCAGTTGAATGCGATTGGTAATGACAACTCAATCATATCAGTCGCACAACTTAAGACTGCATTATTAGCATTAGTAAGAAATTAATTAAATTATGGCAATCACTCATACCGAAACTGTTACTGCCTTAACAGTATTAAATGATGGAACAGATGTTGTTTCAATAATAGACATTACAACTGTTTCTGTTGATGATTCAGATCCTTCAAATCTTACACGAACATTTTATGATACCTATAAAGTAGATACTTCTGGTGGAACATCTGCTGCTGGATTCGTAGCATATGGTAGTTTATCAGAGGATGTTGTTAAGGGTTGGATAGCAGACGAACTTGCTGCAAGTGAGAGAAAGGCACTTGCGGTGGCATGGATAGAAGAGAAAAAGAATCCTCCAACACCTCCTGAAGTGAGTAAAGCACTACCTTGGTAGTCGTATAAATATCATTATATTACCCATTGATTATTATGGATCCTACTTCGTTAAAAGCTGAATTTGAAAAACAAATCAAAGATGCTGATACTAAAATCTCAGCAGCTGAAAAACAATTGAAAATGTTACAAGATTATAAAATGAAAATCATGGGTGGTTTAGAAACTTTAGAATTGTTGAATCCAAAAACTGAAGTTTCCGAACAAGCTCCAGCTGAAGTTCCAGCTGAATAAATAAAAATAGTCTAGGTAAGTAAATGGCAGCCATCCCTTTAAATCTATTACTGGAAAGAGGAACGGATTGGGATGCCACCTTTAATATCCAGAATGAAGATAATACAACACCTCTTAATTTAACTGGTTACACAGCAGAGGCTAAGATGAGGCGTAGTTATTATTCAACTACTGCAACCGATTTTGTTGTTACATTCGTGGATCGTTATAATGGCATTTTAAAAATTGGATTGGATAATACTGCCACTGCTGTATTAGATCCAAGACGATATGTGTATGATATTGTTCTTACATCACCTCAAGGTATTAAAACTAGAGTTATAGAAGGGATAGTTGAAGTAACCCCAGGTGTAGTCTAATGCCAAATTATAATGTTTCGGTAAAGACTTCTAATTATCAGGTTCTTTCAGAACCACAAAAGAAGTATAATGTAGGGGTTAATTACGAAATACCTAGTAAGTATCTCCAGTATGGAAATGAGATACTTAATACTACTATTTGGGTCTTTGATGGAACCACAACTATATACCCTTTAATAGATGCAGGAAATGATCCATACACACCTGTTAATGATCAACAGTTAATTGTTGCTATTAATGGGTTAGTTCAGGTTCCTGGTATTGACTATACTATTAATGGGACAGACATCGTATTTACTAATGCTCCTTCTCAAGGAGATCAAGTATACGTTGTAGCACTTTCTACTACTGCTGATCTTACTAGAACAATTAATTTTGTTGTTGACGCTGGATCAGCACCAATGTCTTCTGGTATTAAAGGAGATATGACTCTTGATGTTACTGGTAAAATCCAATCATGGACTATTATTGGTGATCAGGATGGTCAAGTTCAATTTGATATTAAGAAGGTTGACTATTCAAATTTTCCAAACTTTTCATCTATATGTGGTACAGAAAGACCACAGTTAGGTGATATTAATCAAGGAGTTATGGAAAGGATAAATAGGAATACTACAATTTCAACATGGAACACAGCATTAAATGCTGGAGATATTCTACAGTTTGAAATTGTTTATGCGATAAATATACAAAGGTGTGTAGTTTCAATGAAGCTGGCACTTTGATAAATAACTAAACATAGGAAAAGAACTACGAGGAGTAAACTTAAATGGCACTGCTAGTTACCGACCAGGGTGAGATTGATTCACTCCGAACTTTACTGAATTCAACTCATCAGATACCAAGGAATTTGGTACTGAAGTTGTATACTGGTCCTTCTGCTGCACCTACAGAACAGGATGTTCCTGGTCTTATTGCTGGAGATACAGAGAATCAGGATGAAAAATATTTTGAACCATACAACAACAGTAACACAACTGGTTATGGTTCTGCTCCTACTACAGGATATCCTTATTGTATAGACAATAGAACGGAAGAAGATCAAAAGTTTACCAATCAAACTGGTATACTCCTCAATGGTAACAGATGGACTGTTGGAACAGAAACTAATACTACTGCTACAACAACCGTAACATCTGGTACTGCAAACACTTATCAGATTGTAGTTGATTCTGCTGCTCAAATAAAGAAAGGTGACTACGCAGAAGGACCAGGTGGAATACCTACAAATACCTATGTTGTTGATATTCAAAATACAGAGATTGAACTAAGTCAAAGATTGACTGCTGATATTCCTGCTACTACAGCAGTTTCCTTCGGTAGAGGTCGTACAACTGCTTCTTATCCTGAGCAAGTATTTACATTTGATGATGCTGCTGGTAACGTACAAGGTTATTACCTTTCACGTGCTAACAACATGCCTATTGCTCTTCAAGGTGTTAAGGATGCTGGTACTGCCGCTGCTGGCACAACAATCGCTAAAGCAGAAGTTAAGGGTGTTATTGGTAAGAACTGGTTAGAACTTAAGAATGTTGATGTAACTCCAAACATTACTTCTGGTGCTGTTGGCACATATGAGATTGAAGTTGATGATAATGCTGGTGTTGCTGCTGGTCAAATTGTTACTGGTACAGGAATTGATGATGATACCGTTGTAATCGGTACACAAGGTTCTGCTGCTGTATATCTAAGTAAGGCACTTACAGGTGCTGCTTCTGGTGTTGCTACATTCAAAGTTGAAGTTGCTAAAGAATTAACAATTGGTCAATCAGTTTCTAAGTTTGTTGATGCATCTAACGCAGGTCCAGATGGATTTGCTGCTAACACAACAATCGTTGGTATTGATTACGCTACTCTTACTGGAGAGCAAGGTCCACGTGTTTATCTAAGTGAGAATTTAGTAGAGAACGTAGGTGTTGCTAGTGACAATGATAAGGTTAATTTTGATTTCTCAGTAACAACAACTTCTGTGGCTCATAAATTAAATCCTGGAGACGTGATTTATATCTCTAGACACCTTGATGGTACTACAACAGTTCAACCTGGACACTACACAATATTTGAAGTACCTTCTGATACTACATTTACTACAACTCCAGCACTTGCAGGAGTTGGTAATTCTACACTTTATCCAAGTATCTTCTTTGCTGAGAAGTTTACAAATGGTCCATACGCTATTCAAAACGATGGTGACCAAATTAAAGTTACTCTAAATGTCAGCCTAGACTGATTATACATAGAATATACCCAGTTTATATTCATTACTTTGTGGGGGTTGCATTTTGCGACCCCTTTTTTGTTGGCATTTAGGTTGATATGACAACTTTTTTCTACAAATCAGGTGGAAGAATATCCCGTTATCTTATTGATTATGGGACATATCCTATTGCTCAATTAAGAATTGATACATTAGATGATTTTTGGGAAGAACAATATCAAACAAGAAGAATAGAAGAAATTACATATGGCACTGTTGGAGATGCTGGTGCATATGGAATTGGTAGTAAAATTAAATCATTACGTAGTACTTCATATACTGGTGATGATGATCAATGGTCTAATGGTGGATATTTTATTGTAGGAGAAAGTGGTACTAGTATTGGTAGATTTACTAATGCTTGGGAAAGCAGATCTTATAATTATTATCCTGGAATTATTGATTACTATACAGAACTTGATTATGGATTAATATCTAACACACCAACAACAATTAATGATTGTGGAAGTATAACTGTTGGTGTTGTTAATGAATCTGTTGATCATGGTCATATATGGATAGAGACTACGCAGTGGGCATTCCTTCCAGATATTAAAGTTATTAGTGCAGTTTCTTGGAAGGCAACTGAAGCATTTGTTGGTGATGGTAGATTGTGGAGTTGGGGTGAACAGAGTTCTCCAGCCGTCTATGGTTCTATAACTGATGGTAAGGTCCGAATTAGTGGTACTGCGGATGTTGACTTCTCTCCTGCCATTGATGGTAGGGGAGTTGCTCCGCTACAGGGAACTTCTGGAATTGTATTCTCACCATCTATTGTTGGTGTAGGTACTCTCAGTAAGTTTACTGGAACTGCTTATTCTCTTACAGTTAATCCATATGAGAAGCAAATTCTCTTCTCATTCACTGGTGTACTTGGCGAGGTTAGAGCTGCAAATTACTATGGATCAGGATATCTTAAGAACTTCTCTAATACTGATGGAGATAAGTCTTTTGCATATGTTGGATCTGGTTCTATTCGCCTATTTGCAAGAAAATTATACAGTCCTTCGGACGAGAAACATACAGAATCATATAACCCAAGTTCTATAGTTGTATGGAATAGTGTTGATTGGGGTACGATTGGTGGATGTAATAATATTGAGACTATCTCTACATCAAGTGATGTAACTGGGGTCTCCACTGGATGTATTGTTAAGATTGATCAAGGTGTCACAGCGAGAGTTGATACCTCTTATCAGATTGCAGCAAATAATAATGCTGCTTCTAACTTCATTGATTATGGAGAAGTTGCACACTCACATACTACATTTGAGAATAGAGGCAACATACTAGTTACCAGTAATCTTATGCCTCTTGGGGATATTAAGATTGATCCTACTAAAGGTGCTGGTACGATATTTAAACCCAATTGGGTTGGTCGTGGTACTATCAAGATTACTGGTGATGCTAAGTTACCACTATTTGCTAGTGTTCTTGCTGATGGATTATTTAAAGTTGGTGGTGCAGCAATTACCAACTTCGCTCTTGGAACACCTGGAACTGGATTATTCAAGATTAGTAGTCTTACTAACACCCCAAGATCTAGAATTCATATTGGATCTGGTAATCTTAGAAAACTTGGTGGTTCAGCAGAATCTATTACTATTAATCCAACAGAGAAGCAATTGCTCTTCTCATTCGTTGGAGAACATCAAGTTAAATTTGGTTATGGTACTTGGCAAGGATCTGGAAATATTAAGAACCTTGCTGGTGGTATTGAGACAGGTACGTTTGATTACGTTGGTTCTGGTTCCATCATCACATGGAATAAACTTGAAGAAGCTGTAACATCTGCATACAACTGTAGTTCTGTTGTTCCTTGGGTTGATTTAAATTATGGATTAATACTTGATAGGAATAATACAACATGTGTAACAGATAGTGGCGATAAGACTAGTAATGTCACTGCTGTTAGTGGATGTATTAAGGTTGCTCCTGGTACTACATTATCAATTGCAGATCCTAATACTTATACTATTCCATCACAACAAACCCTTCCATCAATTACTGAGGATTATGGTTCTGTTGCTAAGTCAACTCCAATTACTCGTGACTATGGTTGGATTCTTGGTACTGTTACACATGGAATGCCATCATGTGTTTATGGAGAAATTGATGTATCTGGATCTGCTGCAATTAAATTCATACCCAATTGGGTTGGTAGTGGTATCCTTAAACTTAGTGGTGATGCAAAACTACCACTATTTGCTAGTCATATTACAGAAGGTCCATTTGGTCCCCTCACTGGTGCAGCAATTACCAACTTCAGTCTTGGAGCACCTGGAGATGGATTGTTTGATATTGTTGGAGACACACTTACTAGCGTTGGTAGGAATGAAATTATTGATGGTCTCCTCTCTACGTTCTCAGGTGCAGCAGAGTCTGTTGCTTGGAATCCAGAAGAGACACAGATGCTATTCTCCTTCACTGGAGGATATTCAAGTCTTGAGTTTTCTTATGGTTCATTTATTGGTGATGGTGTATTATTCACATTCTCTGGAGGAGATGAAAAGGGAACATTCTCTTATAATGGATCTGGATCTATACTCACATGGAACAAACTTGAAGAGGCAATAACATACTTCTACAACTGTAGTTCTATAGTTGAATTTGGTGTATATGATTATGGTGAATTAGTTGATCTATCTAACGTAGCATGTGTTCTTGATAGTGGTGATAAGACATCTGATGTCACTGCTGTTAGTGGTTGTATCAAGGTTGAGCCTGGTACTACATTATCAATTGCACCAAATAATACTTACACAATCCCATCACAGACAACCATACCATCAACATATCTTGATTATGGTTCTGTTACCAGACTTGCTGCTCCAACTGATGACTATGGTTGGATTCTTGGTACTGTTACACATGGAATGCCATCATGCATTTATGGAACGATTGATGTTGTTGGTACTGCATCAACACAACATGTTCAGGGATATGTTGGTGGAGTTGACTTCGTTGGTACTGGTTTAGGATACATTTACTTAAGTGGTGAAGCAAGACTTCCACTATTTGCAAGTCATACTACAGAAGGTCCATTTGGTCCCCTTACTGGTGCGGCATTTACCAGTCTTAGTACCAAGTCTGCTGGAGATGGATTATATCATATTGGTGGAATTGGTTCTGTTAATATTGGAAGAAAAGAAATTGGAGAAGGTCTCTTCTCTACATTCTCTGGTTCTGCTGAATCTATTACTTGGAATCCAGAAGAGACACAAATGCTATTCTCCTTCACTGGAGGATATACAGATCTTAAATTCGCTTATGGTACATTTGAAGGTGATGGAATACTTTGGAACTTTGCTGGAGGAGATGAGAGAGGAACATTCTCTTACACTGGATCTGGTTCTATTGCTACATGGAACAAACTTGAAGAGGCAATAACATACTGGTATAACTGTAGTTCTGTTGTTCCTTGGACTGATTTAGATTACGGTTTACTTGTATCTTCTGCTCAGGCCACATGTGTTACAGACAGTGGACTTAAGACTGGTGATATCACTGCTGTTAGTGGATGTATTAAAGTTGCTCCTGGTACTACACTTACTATTGATTCAGGTTCTACTTACACAATTCCAAGTCATCGTACAGTTCCAACATCCTTTGAGGATTATGGTTCTGTTACTAGACTTGCTGCTCCAACTAAGGATTATGGTTGGATTCTTGGTACTGTTGATGATGGAATGCCATCCTGTATTTACGGTACAATTCAGATTTCTGGTACTGTTGATGCTAAGTTCCAGCCTAGTTGGACAAGTCGTGGTGGACTTAGACTTGACAATGATGCTAAGACTAACTTCTCTCTACTTCATAATGGATTCGGAACTCTCTTTGAATTCAGTGGTGCATCTGAAGTATTATCTGCTGCTATTGAAGGTCGTGGATTATTCAGAATTAGTTCTCTTACTGAGACTCCACGTGCGAGAGCATATGAAGGATATGGTACTCTTAGAAAAATTAGTGGTACTGCTGTTTCTCTTACTGTTAATCCAGAAGAGACACAAATGCTCTTCTCCTTCACTGGTGGTGTTTCCAGTGAGAAACATACAGAAGCATACTCTGGTTCTGGATTCCTTAGAAACTTTGCTAGTGTTGAGACTAGAACAGCATTTGATTATGCTTCAAGTGGTGTTATCAAGTTACGTTCTAGAACAGAAGAGAGTGAGACTCATGTATATGATCTCAACCTCTGCTATAGCCCACCACACTATGATTACGGTTTATTAGTTTCTACTACTCAGGCTACATGTGTAGTTGATAGTGGAATTAAGACTACTGATGTTACTGCTGTTAGTGGTTGTATTAAGGTTGAGCCTGGTACTACACTTGCTATTGCGTCTTCCAACATATACACAATACCAAGTCATCTTACAGTACCTACATCCACAGAAGATTATCATAATATTACTGATCTTTATAGAGGTACTAGAGATTACGGTCATATTCTTGGAAGTCTTTCTAGAACATGTCCATTTGGTTCTATTGAATTCTGGAATGAAGCAACATGTGCAGAAGTTCAGGTATACACATTTGTTGGTACTGGTGAAAGTGCTCACTGGTCTACACAAGGAATTAGAATTGATAATGAAGCAATTGTTACTGTTCCACCTCAGTGGAATGGTTATGGTGTACTTGATATTTCCAAATTCAGTGTTGGTAGTAAGACTGGATTTAGTCTACTGCATATTGGTGATGGAAATCTATTCAGTATGGGTGGTGCTGCTGAATCTGTTAGATACTCACCTGATGAAGAACAATTATTATTCAAGGTTGTTCCTGGTCCATTTGGTAGATGGACATCTTACGATTGGCAACCTTCTTGGGTTTCTAAGGGTTATATTAAGGGAGCAATTGGTGAGGCTAAGACTCATTATGTTCCTAATATTACCACAACTGGTTATCTTAAGAGTCTCTCTGGTGGTGCTGAAGCAATTGCTTACAGTCCTGATCTTGGTGAACAATTTGTATATGTCTGTGTTGATGTTGAAGGAGTTATCACAACAACTACTGTTGCAAATAGTGGTTGTATCAAGGTTGCTCCAGGAACAACTCTTGAAATTACACCTGGTGTTTACTATCAAGTACCACCAGATCCATCAGCGTCTACAACTATTGACGACAGATCAATCGGTCAGATTGGTGGAGAAGCAACCGAGTCCTTTACTTCAGTTGAGACAGGAAGTGGACTTGTTAACTTCAATAATCTTGGAATTGCCTCTGCTGTATTCTTTATACCCAACTATCCAGGTTACGGGGTCATTCCTGTTACTGGTGATGCAAGAATATACTACACTCCACATGTTATTGGTGAAGGTATTATTTGGAATTACAGTGGTACAGCTGAGTCTATCACTGTTAATCCAGATGAGAAGCAGATGCTCTTCTCCTTTATCGGAACAAGAGAATCTGAAGTTATATCAGTTACAGAAACAGGATTTGGTACTGCAATATTTGGTGGAGAAGTATATACTACTACATCAATATCCGAAGATGGATTTGGAACAGTTTCTGTTCTTGGTGCTGGAGATACTACAAGATCAAGAATCAAGGTTGGTTCTGGTACACTCAGGAAATTATCAGGTGCAGCAGAGTCTATCACTGTCAATCCAGAAGAGAAGCAGATGCTATTCTCCTTTATTGGAGAAGGAGCAGACAGCAAATCTGTTGTTACAACTGGGGATGGAAGACTATTTGCATTTGCTGGTGCAGCAGAAACAACACTGGTTGCATGGGAAGGATCTGGATTATACAGAATCAGTGGAGATGCTTATGTTATTGGATCTCTATCACATGTTGGTTCTGGTACACTCAGGAAATTCTCAGGTGCAGCAGAATCTCTTACTGTCAATCCAGACGAGAGACAACTTCTCTTCTCCTTCACAGGTGAAAGCAGAGAAAGACACACTGAATCTTATGATGGATTTGGAAGTCTCAATGTATATGGAGAACTCACTCATCCAGATATTGATTACACTCCACATATTACAGGTAGTGGTACATTCAATGTACTTGGTAATGCTGGAATTAGATGGGTTCCAAATAATGTTGGTGAAGGTACAATATTCACTATTGCTGGTGGTGCTGAATCTATCACTATCAATCCTGATGAGAAGCAAATGCTCTTCTCCTTTACTGGAGAACATCAGGTCAGCTTCACTGCCAACCCACCAGAGGAAGGAACAGAGATTCTTATTTCTGGTACATCTGGAGATCCATTACTTACATTTGCAGAGCAACCATTTGTTCAGACGAAGATCAGTGGCGAAGTTCGCTTTACTGTTCATCGCAGTATATTTGGTACTGGTTCACTTTACACAATCAGTGGTGCAGCAGAGTCTATTGCAGTCAATCCAGAAGAAGAACAAATTCTCTTCTCTGTTGCTGGAGAGTCTACAGTCAGAACTACAAGTTCTTATGTTGGTACTGGATCTCTCAGAAAACTCAGTGGTTCTGCGGAATCTATCAGCTTCAATCCAGACGAGAAGCAGCTCTTATTCTCCTTTACTGGAGCTGGTACACAATCCACTACCACGAGAGAGATTGGAACAGGAACCCTGTCCACCACTGGAGAAGCAGGAGTTCTTGTCAGATTCGCACACACTGGAGAAGGTACAATATCTCTCAGTGGAGATGCTCATACAACCAGAACAAGAGATTACGTTGGATTTGGTACATTCAGAAAACTTTCTGGTACTGCGGAATCTATCAGCTTCAATCCAACAGAAAGAGATATGCTCTTCTCGTTCCACGGAACAAGAATTGCAGAAATTACAACAGTCGCAGAACTCAGCAAAGGCGGTACTCTTGTCGTTGGAAGCACATCGGGAGATCCAAATCTCACATTTGCAGAGCAACCATATGTCAACATTGATGTTACAGGTGACAGTTATGACATTCGCACCCGTGCATATCAAGGATCTGGAACTCTATCTAATCTTCACAGTGCAGATGAATCACTTGCTCTTGCTCCATACATCGGTAGCGGTACTACAAGAATTAGTGGAATTGCAATTGTACAAGTACAACTATTCCAGCCAGCACACGTACAGGTCTGGATTATATAATTCATAAATAGTTTTTGAGAAAAAGTGCGTAAATAGATGACCACACAGGTACAATTTAGAAAAGGCACGACATCTGAACATGCTCAGTTTACTGGTGCTGTTGCTGAGATTACGGTTGATACCGAAAAGAATGTAGCAGTTGTTCATGATGGGAGTGATATTGGAGGCTTTGAACTTCAAAGATCTCGTTGGGAAGTTATCAATTCTAACGGACAATTATCATGCGGACTTCGTTATTTAATTGATACTACTAATACTGCTCTTGAATTAACAATGCCATACGAACAAAGTGGTATTGTTCCTCATGTAGGAGATATGCTTGAAGTTGTTGACTTTAAAGCAACGTGGGCTCTAAATAATGTTACGCTTTTAGCTAGTGGTAATCAAAAGTTTTTGAATTTATTTGGGAATAGTGATACCACATTTATACTTGATGTTGCTGGCATGTATTGTCAGTTTGTTTGGGACGGAACTTTCTGGAGGATCTTAGCATGAGTTTATATCTCAGTGCAAGTACAGCTGTTGTTGGACAAACAGTAGCACAATCAAATGACTTTACTGTTCATGCTCTTCGTAGAGACAAGGATGGTATGCTTCATTACACAAATGCTAGATCTACAGAAAATGAGGTCTACGATTTTCACCGTACAGATGGTGAAGAATATACAGATTTTCTTCAAGGGCAAGAATACATTGATGCAACTCCAAATGCAGCAAGGGAGTATTCAAATGACCCTGATGATAAATACCAACAGTTCAGATTTGATTTTCGTCATCTGACTTATTTTATTGACAGTGATGGTTACTTAGTTGCAAGACTAAATAAAACATATGATCATAACACTAACGGACCTAAGTAGGATTTTAACAAATGGCAGATTTTAGACTCGGCAGACTGAAGTTTAAGTGGCGTGGCGATTGGGCTACGAGCACTGCTTACGTCATTGATGACATTATTAAGTATGGTGGCAACACATACGTGTGTACAATTAACCACACTTCAGCAGATTCAGTAGCAGGTTTCTATACTGATGAAGGTGGTAGCAAATGGGATCTTCATACTGAAGGTAATGTTGATACAGGAGCATGGGCTTCATCTACTTACTACAAATTAAATGATATAGTTAAGTATGGTAATATTGTTTATCGTACAACAACTGCACATAGTTCTAGTTCATCATTTGATCCTACTCAATTTACTGTTTATCTTGAAGGTCTTAATTTTGAAGATAATTGGGATCCTAATGCCGAGTATCAGAAGGGAGACGTTGTAACCTATAAGGGTTATAGTTATATTTCTAAAGGAATTCATACTACTGCTACAACTCCTAATGTAGACACAACCAATTGGGAAGTATTAACAACTGGTTTCTCTGCTGAAGGTGAATATGTCGGAGCAACAACATACGCCCCAGGTGATGTTGTAAGATATGGTGGTAATACATTTGTAAACATTGTAGGTTCTACTGGTGTTGCTCCTACTAATACTGGTAATTGGAAATTACTCAGTGAAGGTTTAAGTTGGACAGGTAACTGGGATGCTGGTACTGTTTATCAGAAAGGTCATGTTGTTAATAGAAACTCCAACTCATATGTTTGTAAAGCAGATGACGTAACTGGTGCTGCTACTGCTCCTGAATTAGATCCAAACGGTGCATATTGGAATTACGTTGCACAGGGTGGTGACACTGCACAAGTTCTCCAAGACACTGGAGACCTTCTCTATCAGGCAGCAAGTGGTGTTAATAGAATTGCACTACCAACAGGGTCTACAGGTACAGCAGCGGAGCAAGCAGAAGCATCTGGTCAGATTCTAACTGTTGGTGGTTCTCCACTACTTCCAAATTGGGAGAGAAATAATGTAACTGATAGTGTTTATTATGTTACTAAGGATGGATCTGATGCTAACAGTGGTAGAAATATCTCTAGAGGTTTTGCTTCACTAAGACATGCTTGTGATACTATCGGAGCATTATCTGGTAATCTCAAGCCATCTGCTGGAAATCCAATTACAATTTTTGTTAAAGCAGGTGAGTATCAAGAACAACTTCCAATCCTTGTTCCTGAGCATGTTTCAATTATCGGTGACAACCTAAGAACTTCTGTTCTTAAGCCTGCTCCTGGTTCTTCTGATATGCAAGCATTAGTACTTGCAACTAGTGTAAATCATCTTAAGTTTGGTGATACTGTTTGGAACGATGCTGGCACTAAGAGTGCTATGGTTCTAGATTCTGATTATGCAAATAATGTTCATCTACTTAATTTAACAGGTGGAGCATGGACTACTGGTGATAAGTACCTTGATCTTGTTAGCAATATTGCTTCAGATGGTTCTTCATTACTTACAGCAAACAAGACATTTATTGCTCATAATGCATATCATCAACATGTAAATGATGATGGTGCTGTAACTGGAGATGAATCAACAGTTAAGACTCGTCTTACTGAGTTAGTTGAAGCTATTGCATTCAACATTAAGCATGGTTCTAACAATAAAGTTTATGAGTATACTCAAGCTTTAGTTGGTGGTACTGCAATTACAGGAAATAATACTCAGGATACTACTCTTCTTACATATCTTGCTGCTGCCGCACAAGATTGTGCAAGCAATGTATCAGTAGCAGTCGCATCAGGTAATACTGAGTCTCAAACAATTGACGCAACACTTACTGCTGATACTAATAATCCTAAGTGTCCTACTGTAAGATCTGCTATTAATACACATGTAAACTTTGTTACTGCTGCTATTGCTCTTGGGGGCATGGGTAATTCTGGTGTTATACAAGAACCTTTTATCTCAATATCTTCAGCAGGTACTCGTGATAATGATGAATCTACATTCTGTCTATTAGGTTCACACACTACTCTTAATGATCTAGTGTTTGAAGGAATGAGTGGATTTGTTCCTTCTGGTTCTGATGATAAGGACATGGATACCGCTACAGTTAAGGGTGTCTTCTTTAGATTTAATCCTAACTCATCTGTTCAGAAATCACCATATATTCAAAACTGTACAATCTTTGGTAGTGCAGCAGTTGGTGTTCTTCTTGATGGTGCGGTACATGCTCATTACAATCTATCGTCAAGTCCGTCTTATAAGACAATGGTGTTTGACTCCTTCACTCAAGTCCTAGACGGTGGTGTTGGTTTCTATGTTACTAACGGTGCTGCAACTGAGATTGTATCATCCTTCACATACTACGCACATATTTCTTACACCTGTACACGTGGTGGTAGAATTCGTGGTGTTACTGGTAACTCATCTTACGGTAAGTACGGTGCAATTGCTAGAGGATTTGATACTACTGAAACAACCATTGATGGTAATGTTAAAGGTCTTCGTCTTTCACTTGATAAGAATGCAGATAATTTCCCAATCTCAAGTGGTCTTCAGATCGGAGAATATCTTGTTGGACAAACATCAGGTGCTGTTGGTGAATTAAGAAATGACCAGTCTAACTCTGGATATCTTTATTACTTCCCAGTTAAGGGAACATTCACACAAGGTGAAGATGTAACATCCCAGACATCTAATATTACAGGAACACTTGTAAACAATACAGATGCTGTTAGTGGACAAAAAGGTTTTGCTCTCGTTGTTACTGGTTTAACAACTGGTCCTGACGCTGGTGGTTCTGTTGAACTAGTAGATAATGGTGTTAACGATGACTCTGGTTCATATGTTATTACCAGCTCTAGTTATGATGCTCCAGATGGACGTGGTACTTTAGTTGTTGCTGCTAGAGGTGCTTTAGGAACTTCTGCTGCTGCACAGTCTGGTACTGATGATATTGACCACTTTAAGGAAAATATTAACGGAACTTCAACATCTCTTACTGCTGGAATAACTTCTAGTGATGGTCCTACTTTCAATATTAATATTGATAGTACAAATGGAATGGTCTCTAGTGGTTACGTTGTTATTAATAATGAGATGTTCCTCATTACTCAGTTCTTTGGATCAACTCAGATTGAAGTTACTAGAGCACAAGAAGGAACTGTTGCAGGAAACCATAATGTTGGTGATGCTGTAACTATCTTTGATCCTCCTGCAAGAGGTCAAGATAAGTTGATTGAAGATGTTAATAATACTAGCACTTCCTTCCGTGTTAAAGCTGCGAATGTTGCATTCGGTGTTAATGACTTAATTAAGATTGGTAGTGAGTTTGGTAAATTAACTGCTGTAACTCCAGACACAACTGGTATTACATCATTCTTATTTGCTGATGAGAAAGTTGTTGCTGCTGGTGATGGACAGGAATTCAAGACTCGTTATCGTTACTCTCAAGTTCGCTTGACTGCTCACGACTTCTTGGATGTTGGTACTGGAAGTAAAGCTAATACTAATTGGCCTGGTCTTCCACTTTCACCAAATATTCCTTCACAGGAAACCAGCGAAGATCGCCCAGGTCGTGTTTACTACGTATCTACTGACCAAGATGGTAACTTCTCTGTTGGTAAGTACTTTAGGGTTGAACAGGCAACTGGTAAGGCAACCTTGGATGCTACAGCGTTCAACTTGGATGGTCTATCAACATTGAGATTGGGTGCTATTGGTGCTCAGTTAGGTGCTACTATTAACGAGTTCTCAACTGATGGAACTCTATCTCAAAATAGTCCTAACAAATGTCCTACACAGTCTGCTGTTAAGACATATGTTGATGGTTTAAGTGCTGTTGTAGGAGACTTTAGTATTGCTGGAAACTTGACAGTTAAAGGTACTACAACTTCTGTTAACTCAGTTACTTTAACTTCTAAGGATCGCAACATTGAATTGGGTACTGTTGCTGTTGGTGCATTTACTGGTGACATTGCTGCTTCAGCTGCAACTATCACAAATGTAAGTGATACAACCAATATTGCTCCTGGTGTTGAAATAACAATTTCTTCTGGAAATGGAACAGTTACTGGTCCTTCTAACCACAGAGTTTTAAGTATTTCTGGTACTACTGTAACCTTAGATCAGACCTTTGGTGGAAGTGGAACTGCTACATCAGTTTCGTTTGCAACAACTGGTGCAACAGATGTTACCGCCGATGGAGGTGGACTTACAATTAAGGGAGATTCCGACAAGACACTTTTGTGGGATAACATCTCTAATAGCTTTGATTTCAACCAAGGTGTTAACCTTGAAACTGGATTAGAATTTACGATTGGTGACACTAGTGTTCTAAGTGCAACTACTGTTCTTGGTAAAACTATTGAAACTGATTTCAGTTCAAAAGATGATAGTAAAATCCCAACAGTGAAAGCTGTTACTGATTACGTTGCAAATGCAGTGACAGCTGCTACTTTCTTTGCATCTGCAATATAATTCAATTATAAATAAAACAACAAACCATTTGATTTAAAAATACGGAGAAACCCCCATGGCTTCAGGAATTTATGGAAGATCTGACTTAACTGCTAACTCTTGGACAGAGATTGCATCTCCTCCAGGATCAGGTATTAAGGTCACAACGATCAATATCACAAATCGTACCGATGCTTCTAAAAAAGTACGTATCGGTCTTGCTTCAAGTACATCTGTTAATGATACTGATGTAATTGAATATGATGTAGTTATTCCAGCAAACGGAGTACTTGAGAGAACAGGTATTGTTCTTGATTCATCTAACGGACTTTATGCATACTCTAATGCAGCTGGATGCACAGCAATTGCTTGGGGTCTAGACGGCTAATATATTAAAACAACTGTTCATAAATGGATAAAATCAAATGGCACGAAAGTTAACCGAAATACCAGCAATCTCTGCTAAACGGACAGAAGACCCTTATCTTCAGCCAGCGTTTTCACTATACACTTTGCACTATAGTTGGGGTGGTGGTTATTACACATATGACCATAACTTTAATTTAGTTAATCAACACTATGGTGATGGTGATGGTTCTTACGGTGAGTTCAGAACGTATACTACGGCTGCTAGGGACTTTTACGAGGATATGAACAGTTATGAAGACGTAAGAACTAACAGTTATCCAGGTTCTTCATATAGCTATATGGGTAGTAGTACAAACTTCAATGGGTATGGGGGTCATCAATCTCATTCTAGTGCTGTTGCTTCTTCTAATGGTGGTATTGAACCAGGATGTATGTCTTGTAGGTCATCTGGTTATGACAGAAGAGCTTATTTTAATAGAGACGTTTCTACAATACCTGGACATCCACATCAAGATTTTGCTATTTGTACTGAGCATGGTTCAAGTTCAGGATGTAAGTTTTGGGTTGGACCACGTTCCATGAACATTTATTATTCTCAACATTACCAAAATGGTAGTGATTCTTGGTGTTATGTTCCCCTCAAAACATTAGGCACTTCTGGATATGGAACATGTTCTTGGAATTACAAGAATAATAAGTTCGTTCAAATGGAATGTGATGGTGGTGGTACTTGGAAACCAACAGTTTGGAGTAACTGTCCTGATTTTAGAAAGTATGCTTTAGAAGGTAATAGAACATATATTTCAAAGCAAGAACAATATTCTGCATATGGTAGTCAGACTCATGACTTAAATGATTACTTCCAAACTAGTGCTAATGCTGATAGTACGACTTATGAGCAATTCGCTTTCCAGAGTTCACCTCAAGGATATTCTAATGCATCAGAGGCACATTATAGAGGAGTTGTTGTTCTCTGTGATAATGATAAGATCGTTATGTTTACTTGCCATCCTGGTTATACTGGAACAGGTGGATTTAGTTGTGTAAGATGGAATGCTAGTGGACAGGTTGAAACTGGAGGGACAAATCCACAACCAACTTCTAATCATCAACTATTCCACAAGTGGCAAAGTAGTTGGACTCATTATGGATATGAAAATGGTACTCATTTAGGTATAAGATGGCAGATGTCATCTGATGGTAAGTATGTTTGGGCGTATTGTAGTGAGTATTACTGGGGTGCTGGAGCTTATTGGGGATGCTGTAGAGTATCTGATGGTAAGGTTATATTCTGGAATATGGATGATTCAAATTATGGATATTCTTTCCTTCCAGTTGGAAAATCTTCAATGATGGTATTCCATCAATGGGATACTGATGGTGGTCAAGGTGCTTATCATAAGATGCATGATTTAGATTTATGGTTTAATAATAGAGATGATGCACATGACTGGGGTGCTACTGCTAAGAATCAGTATTATTCAAGATATTTTGAAGCTGGTGGAGCAAATAGTAGTTCGTATTACATAGCAATACCTGCTCATTATGATACTTCTTTATTCCAAAAACCCCAGATTAATGAATTTGAGTAACATCTAATAGGATAAACTAATGGCTTTTTTCGCATTTAATAAAAAACTTAACATTGTAGAATCATCACCTTATCCAACTGCTGATGATGTACCTACTCCAATAGACGCTCCAGGCTGTTCTAATCGTCATGATTTTGAAAGTGTTGTTGTTCTTGAATATCCAGGATTTGATCCTGAAGTTGATTATGTCAATTGTATCAGAATTAATGCTGCTGGAACTGCTTTAGAAAATCCTGAAAAGGATAAGTCTTTTGAAGATCAAAAATCTTCAGATGCAACATATAGAGATTCTTTAGCATTGAAAACTGAAAGACTGTTGAAGAGACAACAAATTAGAAGTGAATGTGCTAATCTCATAAAGGAAACTGCATGGGAAGATATCAGAGCAGGAGATAATGATATTACTAATGGTAATGATGCTGCTATCAGAGCTTTATATCAAAAAAGACAAAATATGAGAGATCAAAGTAATGTTGCTGAAGCTGCATTAATGGCTTTTAATACATTACAAGAAGCTAAAGACTATAGTGCTGCTTCAAAAAATTGGTATACACCTTAATTAGATAAATACACACGAAGGATAAAAAATACAATGGCAAGGACTCTTACAAGAACCGCTACGGTTTCAACCAAAAAAACAAAAAATCCCTGGCAACAGCCTTGCATGGCCGTATATACTATGGAATATGGTACTTATGGTGGTGGGTACACCCTGTTTGATCACAATATGAACAATATTGGATTCAAGATGGGTGATGGTGGATACGCTTACAACAGCTATAGAACTTATACTTCATATGCTCCTGAATTTCACCAGAATTATGCAAGTTCTGATTACTTAAATACTCAATCTTATCCTTCAAGTAGTAGTAATTATGCCAACAACACTTGCTATGTTGGTTACTTGGGTAATATGTTCCATGCCAGTGTTACTCCAAATTCCACAGAACCTGGATGGCCTCATGTTGATGATGCTGGATACTATGGAAAAGCTAGAGGGTTTAGAGATGTGTGTTCTGTTCCCAGTGAGTTAACTCAAGATTATGCTATTTTCCTTCAATCAAATGGTACTAGTAGTAGATTAAGGATTCTGAGTAGATCTGCCTTTAAATACTATCATCAATCAAATTGGGGTTGGGGTGGAATTGATATTCCATGTAAGCAGAATAGCGGTAATGCTAATGGAATGTATGGTTGTGGATCTTACAATCCTAAGATTAAGAAGTTCTGTGTTATGGAGAACTTCTCTGCTGATCAATCATTTAGACATAAGCCAACTGTTTATGACAGTGTTCCTGATTTAAGAAAATATGGTAATGCTGATTCAGTTCATGCTGATTTACCAGACTCATATACAGGGCAAACTCAAATGCGTGGAACAATGCATGACTTCTTTTCCACAGCAGCAGGAAATTATGATGCGAATAGATACAATGAATATAATGTAAATAACCGTAATGGTTCTGCTGAATCTAGTTGGAGAGGACAGTGTGTTCTTTGTGATAATGAAAGAATTGTATTATTCAGAACTACTAATGGTGGTAATAGTGGATATGTTATTACCAGATGGAATGGACCAAATGAAGCTTCACAACCAGGAGAACATAATGGAGAGTGGATTTATAACTCCCTAGGTTGGAATCAGTATGGTTATGAGCAAGGTGAAAGATATGGTAGTAGATTCCAACAATCATCTGATGGTAGATATGTTTGGATGTATCATCATGCTTATTACTATGGTGCTGGATGCTATCTATGTGTAGTTAGAGTATCCGATGGTAAGGTAATTCATTGGAATGATCAAAGATCTGATCATAGTATGTGTCCTTTCCCTGTTGGTAAGAGTTCTATTGGAATAATGCCTTCTTGGAATGCAGATAACCAAGGTGCTTGGTATAATATAATCAACCTAGATAAGATATTTGCCGAACAAAGTGATGGATCACAATACAACTTTGAAAGTGGTATGAACAGAAAATTACATGATGTTTGTGGAAACTCTACAAATTATCCTGTACTGGTTCCATCAATGTATGATACTTCACTATTCTCGGAACCACATGTGGATGAATTTGCTCCACCTGATGTTAATTCTTTCATATAATCATCAACCATCTAAATAGTATAGGATTTGTAGAAAAATGGCAAAATTTTTAAAAGTTTGTTTAATAGAACCAAGAAGTGTGGTTGCTGTCTATGACGAGAAACCAGACTACACAGATAGTGAGCATCATAAAATTGTTGCTTATAACTTTGATGATTCAACTGAGGAACGTAAATCTTTAGTTGTAGCTGCTGATGGATCTGTAACTAACAAACATACAGGTAAATCTAAAGCAGAGCAACAAGCTTTAAATGCAGTAGAAGCTGTTGATTGGGTTATTGATGTTGAAAAAACAAAATTGAAAAAGAGAATTAATTCTAGAACTGTAGAAAAACTTGAAGCTATTGAATGGAAAACTCAGAGGGCAAAGGAGCAAGATTATCTTGCTGGAACTACTGATAAATCAGCAGCAGTAGCAGCAGAGAAGAAAGCTATTAGAGATGAAGGAAATGCTCATGAAGCAGGTGTAGATGCTTTAACAAATTTAACTGATGTTCAAGCATATAGTAATAAACCACCTACTTGGGGTAAAAATACTGAGTGGACAGGCATTACTTGGGAGAATTCATAGAATAGTTCATTAGAAGTTATAAATACCCCTAGGAAACACTAGGGGTATTTTTTATGGCTGAACCTGCCAGTAGATCCCAACTAAAAGATTATTGTTTGAGGAAGTTGGGGTTCCCAGTCCTAGAGATCAATGTTGATGACGATCAGATTGAGGACGCAATTGATGATGCTCTTCAATATTATCGTATGCGTCATTATGATGGCGTAGAGCTTGCATACATGAAGCATGTATTCACTGCTGATGATGAAACAAAATTTGATACTCAAGAGACTACAACTACTATAGGTAGTGGGGCAGCTGCTACAATATGGAAGACAAATGATAAGTACCTTGACCTTCCAGCAGATGTTGTTGGTGTATCTAAGGTATTTGGTCTTGCTAGTAATGCTATAAGAAATAATCTTTTTGGTATTGAGTATCAGATTTTCTTAAATGACTTATATGCTGTAGGTTCTCTTGACTTTCTTAACTATTATATGGTTAAGACATGGATGGAAACTATGGATATGGTATTGAATAATGGTTCTTTTGTTCAATTTAGATTTAACATGAGACAAGATAGACTATACATTGATGTGGGTAAAGATATGTTGGATGAAGATGTTCATGTTATTGTTGAATGTCATAGAGCATTAGATCCAGATACATATACTCAAGTCTACAGTGATATATTTTTAAAGAAATATACTACTGCTCTTATTAAGAGACAGTGGGGTCAAAACTTAATTAAATTTAATGGCATACAACTTCCTGGTGGAGTTGCCATTAACGGAAGAGAGATCTTTGAAGATGCAGAAAAAGAAATTGCTGTTATTGAAGAAGCATCTACCAGTACATACGAATTACCACCATTTGACATGATCGGATGAAAAAAGTATATTTTCCCCAACATGGTGGTGTTGCCACCGAACAGAATCTTGTACAGGACTTGGTTGATGAACAAATCAAGTTGTTTGGATCTGATGTGTTTTATATTCCTAGAGTACATCTTAAGGATAAAACATTGGGGGAAGTTATCCAATCTGAATTTAGTCAAAGTTATATGATTGAGATGTTCCTTGTGAATGTAGAAGGATTTGGTGCTGGTGCAGAGTTTGTAAGTAAGTTTGGTTTAAGAATAACAGATGAGATTAGTTTTGTTGTATCACGTAGAAGATGGGAACAGTCTGCTAATCCAGCGTTGAATCTTGCTGTAGATGGCAGACCTAATGAAGGAGATTTAATCTACTTCCCATTAACAGAGGATCTATATGAGATTAAGTATGTTGAGCGAGAGAATCCTTTCTTCCAGTTAGGTAAACAGTATTTCTATCAACTCACTGCTGAGATCTACGAGCAGGGTGCTGATAAGTTTGATACAGGTATTGACGAAATTGATGATGTTGAAAGAGAATTTAGTAACATCACTACTCTTAATGTTGGTTTAACTACAAGAGAAACAGCAACTGGAACTCTTACTGTTGATTCTAATGGTAGTATAGCATCTGTAAATGTAACTCTTGCTGGTACTGGATATAATACAGCACCTAGTGTTACTTTAGGAAACACTGGTAATGGTAGTGGAGGTATAATTGAAACTTCAATTTCTGATGGTGGAGTAGTTTCATTGACTATTGTAGATGGAGGTTCCAATTATGATCCTAACAGTATACCAACTCTCACAATAGAATCTCCACCAGAAGCCATTCATTTTACTACTGATGAACATGTTGTTATTGGTGGATTCACACAACAAGGTGGTGGAAGAAGTTGGACTTCAGATAATAATGTATCTACTGTAACAGCATTAGGTAGTTTTGATCCTATATTTGCTACTACTACACAAAAGAAATACTTCTATTGGAAATTTGAAGATAAAAGAATTTGTTATGTTTATACTTACAATGGAACAAGTCCTACAACAGTACCTGGACATTTTTATTATGATGAAACTAATGTCAGATATATTATCAATACATACACAGATACTGATACAAGTGGATCCCAAGCAACGATGTATGATCTAATGAGTGCTACTATAGCAGAGGTAGCAGATTGGAATGGTGTTACAAATACACTAGAGGTCATGAACCGTACAGGTAACTTCCTTGATGGTGATATGATTAGAGGGGTTGAATCTAATGCCATATATACATTAGGGACATTCTCTACAATTGATAATGAGAGTACAGAGTGGGATCAAAATGCTGCAATTGAAGATGGTGCAGATGAGTTGATTGATTGGGGAGAAAAGAATCCCTTTGGTGAATTTGGTAATTATACAGGTAGCTTCTGATGTTAGGAACACAATTTTATAATCAAGCAGTTAGAAAAACTGTTATAGCATTTGGTACTCTTTTCAATAATATTGAATTGAAGAAGACTGTTGACGGACAAGTATTAGAGGTTGAAAAAGTTCCTCTTGCTTATGGTCCAAAACAAAAGTTTTTATATAGACTTCAAGGTAATCCTACCGATGGTAAAAAGGTGGCAATTACTTTACCAAGAATTTATTTTGAAATGACTGGTATTGATTATGATGCTGCTAGAAAAACTCCTGCTACCCAGAAATATAAAACAGTTGTTAATGAGGAAGGTAATGAGGTAAGAACTCAATATGTTCCTGTACCATATAATATATCATTTGAGGTTGGTATACTTGCTAAATCACAGGACGATGGATTACAGATATTAGAACAAATATTACCATTTTTCCAACCATCATTTAGTATGAGTCTTAAGTTCATTCCAGATATGGATGAAGTTAGAGATGTTGCTGTTGTTTTAAACAGCGTTGATTTTGATGATGATTGGGAAGATGATTTTAGTACAAGACGTAGTATAACTTATTCAATGCAGTTTACTGCTAAGTCTTACATCTACGGTCCATATAGTAAGGCAGATATTATTCGTAAGTCTCGCATTATTGAAACTATTGGTGATCAGGATGTTGGTAAGAGAACTGTTGAGTTATCTTATACACCTAAAGCTAAAACAGATATTAATCAAGATGGTCAGGTAGATGCAGCAGATGATCTCCTAGTAACTGCTGATGATGATTTTGGATTTAATGAGGGGATTAATTTCTTATGAATAGTCTAGAAAATAATATGGAAGAACTTCTTAATGTTGAAGTGTCAGATACACCCGAAGGCGGTTGTGCTAAACGTAAGGATCAACTCAGAGATGTCTCAGAGGACAGGGATAAGGACTATGAATATACCAGAGGGGAATTGTATAGTCTTATAGATCAAGGTCAGGAGGCGGTCAGAGGGGCGTTAGAGGTCGCACAGGAGTCAGGGCATCCAAGAGCATATGAAGTTGCTACAAACGCC
>Ga0209404_10000766_pt1 | contig 24246 bp, 23 predicted proteins | sample TroAtlMetagenome_2_FD_187447 | JGI IMG/M metagenome (GOLD analysis project Ga0209404, IMG submission 187447) | Marine eukaryotic phytoplankton communities from Atlantic Ocean - Tropical Atlantic ANT8 Metagenome (SPAdes) (version 2) | ecosystem: Environmental > Aquatic > Marine > Oceanic...
AGAATATAGGTACTATTGTTGAGGCGGGCAGGTTAAAAGTAAAACGCATTCGCCGTGGTAACCAGGGCAAAATTATTGGTGAGGTAGAAGAGTACTTTGCCCAGCAACTTACCCCAGGCGATACGTTTTACTTTGCTGGTGAAGTGCTTAAGTACGAAGCCATTCGGGATATGCAATTACATGCACGCCCTGCTAAAGCCAAAGAGCCTAAAATCCCCAGTTATTCCGGTGGCCAAATGCCACTGTCGACATACTTGGCTGATGGGGTTAGAGCCATACTCGCTAACCCAAAAAGTTGGCGCAATTTACCTGCACAAGTGCAAGAGTGGTTAAAGTTACAACAGCAGTTTTCACAGCTTCCTGAACCTGAAAAGGTGTTGGTGGAGCAGTTTCCTTTTCGCAACGTGAACCATACGCTGTATTACACATTCGAAGGTAGGAAAGCGAACCAAACCTTGGGCATGCTGGTTACCCGTAGAATGGAAAAAATGGAGATTAAGCCGCTTAGCTTTAGTGTGACTGATTATGGGTTGTCGATAAGTGCAGTGAAGCAGATTACCGACACTCAACTACAGCAACTGTTTCAGCCAGATATATTAGGCGATGAGCTAGAAGACTGGATGTTACAGGCGCCCATGTTAAAACGCTCTTTTAGGCAGGTGGCAGTAGTAAGCGGCTTAACCGAACAGCGTTATCATGCCAGCCAGAAAACCATGAAGCAGGTAACGTTTTCAACTGACTTAATTTACGACACGCTGCGTGAGCACGACCCTGATCACATTCTTTTAGCGGTCGCGCGGGCCGATGCTGAACGGGAGTTGTTAGATTTACAGCGCTTAGCGAATTTGCTTATTCGCTTTGTAGATAAAACCACGTTAGTAAACTTAGAAAAAGTATCGCCCATGGCCATACCGATTGTGCTGAATATGCGCAGTGAGCAAATAAAAGGGGCAGGTGCTCAGGCGATCATCGAGCAAGCCGATTTATATGCCGAAGCAGAAAATATGCTAGACGAAGTACGAGCTTTGTTGTCCTAAAAGCTAAAAGCGGCGTGATTTTATCTGGATAGCGAACTAATAGCTCAAGTGCGATTGACGCGTCGGTTGGATCATCTTTGGCCCCACTCGGTGATAACGCTCTACGATATAGGCACAGCATCGTCGGTTTAATTGGGAATAAGGTGACAAAAGGATACTTTTGCAAGGCATAGACGATTGGCCCTTTTGACAGCTCAAGCGCAATAGCAATTTGCCCTGGGTGCAGTTGATGTAGCTTTGTAATCCACTGTTCGATAGCTTCAGCTGAAAGTTTTACAACGGCTAACTCCCTTGTACCATCAGCATAATGGATGCAGACATCATGCTTGGATGAAGCCCAATCTAATAAGAACGCTAAAATCATTTGTTCTAGAAATAGTTACTCTCCCAATAGTTATCGTGTTGGATATGTCAGTTCAGTCTTTCGAAGAAAATATAGCGGCTATTCTAGAAGCAATCCCTGAGTGTTCGTTTTAGAGTAAGCGTACTCAAAACATCGAAACAAAAGCGCTAAACATCAAATGTTGTTGTCTGAGATGCGTATGAACCGAGCACATATCCTAAAACCTAAATTATCGTTTATAGGATGCGAGTGACTATACCTTGTCTCTAGCTGACTATTAACGTAACTAATACTGTTTGCAATATTTAATACAAGCCTAGTAATTAAAAGGTAAAATTCTACATTATAAATTAATATCAAATTCTAATTAATAATATTTTTCAAGAAAATTATGTTTTCACGCATGATGAGTGTAATTATCATGCGTGAAATTGTTAGCTAGTCCATAACTCAGTGTCATTTTTAGAAATAGTAAAAACAGCACGCTGATTTACCTGTCGATATCGTCCCTAGCTCCATTCCTCTTTAAACTTTGACCTCAGTGAAATATTATTGCAATCATTGTGTTTTTATGTATCTAGGCATCAACATACCCAATAGGTTAGTAATACGTGTCTGTAATGATGAATACATGTGTACTTAAAAATCTAAGCTGAAATATTTTTGTAATAGAGGACTAGTAAGATAAATGAAAATTAATTTAATGTAGTAAGTGCATGAAAATTCTGCTAATTAATTTGCCTGAATCTGTCGATAGACTCAAACTTTTTTCGGAAAGTGCTAAGCGCTATTCAGCTGATTATTCGATAACAACCGGAATCAATATTAGCTTGTCCGATAGAGCAATGTGTCAAGAGTATTCAGAGCGCGCTAACAAGTTCGATTACTACAAAAAATTAACTAAGGGGGAGATTGGCTGCTTTCTTAGTCACAGAAAAGCCTGGTCTATTATTGTCGAGCAGAGATTACCATTCGCCATTGTGTTAGAAGACGATGTGATGTTTGAGGCTAGCTTTCGCCATTTAGGTGAAGTGATAGATAAATTTAACGAGTCTTGGGATTATATTAAGCTTAATGAGGTGCATGAGAAGCGGGCCACGAAAACTATGTTCACGGCTAAGGGGGGGGAGGTAGTAAAATATAAAAAATTACCTATTGGCGCTTCTGCACAATTAGTCTCCTATAACGGTGCAGTAAAATTACTAAAATATACAGAGTCTTTTTCTAGACCTGTTGATGTTGAACTTCAATGGTTGTCAGTAGATAAAATAAAGGCTTTTGGTATAAAGCCTTACCCGTTTAAAACAAGAAAGGTACAAAGCGAAATTGACCGGCTTGGTAAGAGAGGTGCTGTTCGTGGAAATCCTCTTATAAAGTTTTTAAATCTACTGAAATTTAAGTTTCACCTTTTAATAAATGAAATTACAAGAAGCTAAAAATAATAGATAGGCTATATCTAACCCATGTTATTATTCCTCAAAAATTAATCAGTTATTAATACATTGTCGCGAATTAAAGTCCGAAATGAACAGCGCTACTCACTAAATTAGGCCGCTCCGCGTATTCACTATAGACGACTTCAGGTTATTTGTAATCAATGCACTTCCTTGTTCTTAATTTCAGAGAAAGTTGCGCTTGAGAAATCTGCTCGTCTGTTGATTTTCTTAGGTCTGTTTTCTAAATGGTGTTATTTATTAGACCCTTGCTACAGAGCTCTTTATTAAAAAATAGTGTAATAATAAGTCCCTAAAACTGTAAATTATTTTACATAAATCCATAATGAAATTAGTTTATTTTTTGTATGCCTAATTTATTTTGGCATGCCGTTAAATATCTACTAACATAGTTAAAGGAACTAATATGAAAAAGTATTTTAAATTTGTTGCTATATTTGTATTAATGATAGCTTCCGCAACTTCTTGGGCAAATTATGCCATCTTATATAAAGACACTAACTTTAATATTAATGCCGGTTCGTTGTTTGCGTCGTCATACGATAACTCGTACAGAGTTGTCGGTGTGGATAATGATTCATTTTCATCTGTTATTGTAAGCACAGGGACATGTTTAGTAGTATTTAAAGATTCAGACTACAGAGGTGATCATATATTTTTTTCCGAAGGTGAGTATTCGAGCCTTGGAGCCTACAATTTCAATGATACAATTTCATCACTATGGGTATACCCGATTCAGGGACTATCTAGAACAAACTCCTGCAACTCTTCAGATTTAGTTTATTTTTATAGAGATAGTAATTTCGGAGGTAGTCATTTAGCTGCTCCAGCAGATACTTCTGATGGGATTCATCGTTTAAACGACGAAATAACAAGTATAAAAGTACCTTCTGGCTTGTGTGCGGTTTTAACAAAACATGCAAACTTTGGTGGAACTAAAGTAGAATTTGATGATGATGTGAGCACGCTTAGTGATTATGACTTCAATGATGAAGCATCTACATTTATGGTTACTAGTGCGGGACTTTGCGATCCTACAGCCCCCTCAGATAGTAGTTCAGGTGGTTCAGGTGGTTCAGGTGGTTCAGGTGGCAATATGCTTAATCAATTTTAAAATGGATTAACGCTCTACGTTATTGCTATTAGATGTTGTAAAAATGTACTGCGCACAAAGTTTAATAAATGGACTCTAACTGTTAGAGTCCATTATTTTAAAATAGTCTTTCACCATATTAAACCAAGTCCAACATAGAGGCTTTGACTTAATATTTCATATTCTTTAACTATCACCCTTTAAACTCAAGGTCTATAACAGTTTCCCCAGTAGGTCGAAATCCAGCGACGTAAAATAGCAGGCCACATGTCAGCAACTGCAATTCATGGTTGCACAATGTTTAAGAATTAACCCCACTCACCCGCTTAAGGATAATCGGGTGGGAATGCGTATAATGCACTGAGTAAAGCATTTTCAAAGAGGTCAGTAAGTGGCAATCAGTGAGCAGTGGCTATCGGTACAGGTGGCGTTGCGTAGTATTAGTATTGTGAAATTTGCAGAGATGCTTTGGTTGTTAGATGCCAGAGGTGTGGCGTATTTGCCTGCGCTTGATTGGCTGGTGGTATCCGATTTACACCTTGAAAAAGGCAGTTATTTACGTAGTTATGGTAATCCGCTGCCAAGTGTAGATTCCGTTGCCACGCTTAAACGTTTGCAGCAGATTATTCGCGATTACAACCCTGCTCGGGTGATTAGCTTAGGTGACAGTTTCCACGATAAACACAGTATGTCTCGTATGACTGCTGAAGACAGAAGCCTCTTATGCGATATCATAAATAGCGTTCCCAATTGGGATTGGGTAGAAGGAAATCATGACCCCGACTTACCTAAGGGTATTCCTGGCAACCCTTGCCATGAAATAGTGCATAGTAATGTGGTATTTCGCCATGAGCCAGAAATCTGTGAGCCAGAATCACGTGAACCAGAGCCGCATGAAAAAGAGTCACATGAACAAGAGCCAAGTACGAAGGGTGTAGGTAAAACTAAACCCCAAGCTAAGCATCAAGTTATTGGTCACTACCATCCTAAAATACGCAAAACCATTTCCCGTCGACGATTTTCCGGTAAGTGCTTCGTGGTGACTGAAGACTTGTTTATCATGCCAGCTTTCGGGCAATTTACGGGGGGCTTAGATGTGGATGAAAAGGTTATGCTAGCGTTAGCATCTAAAAATAAACGCGCGTGTTATATGTTGTATGACGGTACGATTTTTAAAGCTTAATCGTCAAATTATCATAATGCTGAGCGCAATAAAAAACGGGCAACAAAGTTGCCCGTTTTTTATGAATCTACTATCAAACTAGCCTAATCGCGCCAGCGCTTAGTTAGGTCTTCGTAAGCATCTATGCGACGGTCACGGAAATAAGGCCAAATGCGTTTTACTTTTTCCGTGCGGGTTAAATCTAGCTCTACCGATAGTGTGGTTTCGCCATCCGCTTCTGCTTTCGCTAAAATTTCACCCTGCGGGCCTGTTATAAAGCTTTGCCCCCAAAACTGAATACCTGGGTCGCCCGCCACTGGCGATGCTTCAAACCCTGTGCGGTTTGCTACGATAACCGGCACAGAGTTTGCCACTGCATGTGAACGCTGAATGGTTTCCCATGCGCCATGCTGGCGGCTCTGCTCTTCTTCGGTATCGGTAGTATCCCAGCCAATTGCCGTTGGGTAAAACAATAAATCAGCGCCAGCCATTGCCATTAAGCGTGCGGCTTCTGGATACCATTGATCCCAACATACCAGTACACCCAATTTACCCACGCTGGTTTCAATTGGCGTAAAGCCCATGTCACCCGGCGTGAAGTAAAACTTCTCGTAAAATCCTGGGTCGTCAGGAATATGCATTTTACGGTATTTGCCGGCAATCTCTTTGCTTCTATCAAATACCACAGCGGTATTGTGATAAAGGCCTGAACCGCGCTTTTCAAATAAGGATGTCACTAATACAATATTGTGTTTTTCAGCAAGTGCACCAAAGAAATCTGTTGCAGCACCTGGAATAGGTTCTGCTAAATCAAAGGCGTCGGTATCTTCCTGCTGGCAAAAGTAGAGGGTGCTATGAAGTTCTTGTAGCAAAATACACTCACAGCCTTCTGCTGCGAGTTTTGCAACTTGCTCAGCACTTTTGTTCCAGTTAGTCGCTTTGTCGTTATCAGCAACAGACTGTTGTACCAAGCCTATCTTTAGCTTAGTTCGTTGCATGTACAGACACTCCTTTTGAAAAGGTGGAAATAACAGATTCTTTCAACGTATTTGTGGGTACCTGCATTGAAATACAATGCAAACTGCCAAATTGCTTTACCAACACCGAGCAATCAATAGGTTCGATAATATGGTCGGGGTAAGCTTGCTGCATTTGGGTAATTGCCGCTTCATCTTCAGGTTGCCCATAAATAGGTAAGAGCACCGCACGGTTACAGATCAAAAAATTGGCATAAGATGCGGGTAAACACTCGCCCTCGTTGTTAACAATGTGTGGCAGTGGCAATCGATATTGTTCATGCTCAGGCATTGCCGTGGCGCACTCTTCACACAGCGCACTTAGCCCTGCATAATGACTGTCGTCTTTTCGATTATCAGCCGCTTGAATGACTAGGCCTTTATTGGGCGTGAAACGCACAAGCGTATCAATATGTCCGTCAGTGTCGTCACCTTCAAGATGACCATGTTCTAACACCGTAAACGTATTACAGCCTAACATGTCATTAAAGGTTTCAGCGTAATCTTCGATGGTCATATCACCGTTGCGCTTAGGGTTTAACAAACATTGAGAGGTGCTAAGCAAGTGGCCAAAGTCGTCAATTTCTAACGCGCCGCCTTCAGCAACGACTGGGCTACTTCGAAGGGGTAATTTACATAACGAGGCAAGGTAGCGTTGGTTAGCCATATTGTCTTCACTGGCGTCAAACTTTTCGCCCCAACCATTGAAACGAAACTCTACTGGCGCGCCAGAGCCTTCGGTATCTCGACAGGTTAAAAACCCGTAGTCACGCACCCAAGTGTCGTTATATGACGCAGGCATGATAAGCACACGTGCGTGATCGCCTAAGCGTGATATCACATCATCAACATCGTCAGGGGCGCACAGCAATATCACACCCGCGTGATAACGGTTGACCGCAGCAATGACGTTCAAGTACGTTTCACGGGCTTCTTCTAGCCATGGCGACCAGTCGGTTTCTGCATGCGGCCACGCCAGCATCACAGCATCAACGGTTTCCCATTCAGGAACCAGCTTACGACTACCTTGCATGTATATTCTCGATAGAAATAAATAAAGCGACGATTATAACTATCCTACTCATGCCTACCAATAGCAAACTTGATGAAATTCTTTTCTTGTCACGACCAGTGTCACAATTAGAAGAGCGACTTGTTCTACGGACACATTTTGTGACAATTCTTTTGCTGCCTATTGGAAGCCTAGATTTGCTCACTTTAAAAGGCGAGCTTCCTAGTAACTCTAGCCTCTAATTCGACAATTAGGTTTGTGACTTTAATCGGTGACGAATTAGGCCTCCTATTTTAATTGGCACTTTTATCAGAGGCTGCTATAAATGCGCGATAACGCGTTGGGTGTGTTTGGCTTTCAGGAAATGTGAATTCCACCAATGTGAAATTAATAAAAAAGGATGTGATATGCAATTTCAAAAATTAATGAGTATTAAGTCTCTTACCTTAGCCGTTGTCGCTATTACCGCAGTTTCTGGTTGCGCTAGTACTTCTTCAAAAGTGGTTGAAACCCCAAAAGTGGAAAGCTTCAACTCTCAGTATACGGGCACAAAAAGTAAGCTGGTTGTGGGGCAATTTGTAAACCGCTCTAGCTTTCAGAATGGCATTTTTTCAAACGGTCAAGATCGCCTAGGTAATCAAGCAAAAACCACCCTAATGGGCCATTTGCAGCAAACAAATCGGTTTAGTGTACTCGATCGCGACAATATGGATTTGCTCGCGACAGAAGCATCTCGCTCAGGTACTACGCAATCGATAGCTGGCGCACGATTCGTCGTAACAGGTGATGTTACCGAATTTGGACGTAAAGCCATCGGTGATAAGCAATTATTTGGTCTTCTAGGTAAAGGGAAATCTCAAATTGCTTATGCAAAAGTCACTCTTAATGTAGTAGATGTCACTACATCTGAAGTGGTTTATTCAGTAGCAGGAGCTGGCGAATATAGCTTGTCTGAGCGTGAAGTTATTGGGTTTGGTAGTACCGCTAGCTACGATGCAACACTTAATGGAAAGGTGCTTGATTTAGCCATTCGTGAAGTAGTGAACAATTTAGTTGAAGGCTTAGAGTCTGGTGCTTGGGCAATTTAAAACAATCGAAAAGTCGTGAGTAAAAATAATGAAAAAAATAATACTAACAACCTTACTTGTTCTAGGGATAGTCGGCTGTAAAACCACCGAACCGCTTTATTATTATGGCGAATATAACAGCGCAGTTTATAGTTACTTTAAATCTGAAGATGTTTCGTTAGAAGCGCAGATTACGGTGCTACAACAAGCTATTGAGCAGGCGGCTGCGCAAGATAAAGCCATTGCTCCAGGTATTCATGCACATTTGGGGATGTTGTATTTTGAAAGCGGTAATGGGGATAGAGGAACACTGCATTTTGAACAAGAAAAGGCGTTATTTCCAGAGTCGGCGCAATATATCGACTTTTTGTTAAATGCCGCTAACGCTAAAGGAGCCTAGTAAGATGAATATATTTAAATTAGCGGCTTCATTGATGGCGATAGGTTTATTATCAGCCTGTGTCAGCGCCCCACCCGCATACGATTACACGGCATTTAAGAATGCGTCCCCAGCGTCAGTGGTGGTATTACCTCCCATTAACAATACACCAGAAATTATTGCACCTTACAGCGTAATGTCTCAACTCGGTCGACCAATCGCAGAGTCTGGCTTTTATGTTTTCCCTGTGGCTGTAGTAGATCAGACATTTAAAAATAATGGGCTTACGGTAGCAGAGGATATTCACGCAGTTCCTACCACTAAATTGCATGAAATATTTGGTGCTGATACCGCACTTTATGTCACGATCACAGACTATGGTACTAGCTATGTTGTTATTTCGAGCGAAACAAGAGTGACAGTCTCTGCGTCGTTAGTGGATTTGAAAGGCAATACTGTGCTGTGGGAAGGTATGGCAACTGCTTCATCGGCAGAAACCCAGAACAGCAATGCTGGAGGGCTAGTTGGGATGTTAGTGCAAGCCGCGGTTAGTCAAATATTCGAAACAGTAACGGATAGAGGTTTTGATATCGCAGCTTTAACATCAAACCGCTTGTTGTCGGCAGAAAGTCATAACGGGTTATTGTACGGTCCTCGCTCGCCGAAGTATGGGCAACCTACCCCAAGTGAAAGCGCCAACTAATATTTACTAATACGTAATTTGCTTTTCATAGCGCTTTGTTTTTACTAAGCGAAGCGCTATTTGAGTGACTTGAGCTGCGCTACCATTGCTAGTGGCTAATTTTAGTCGTTTGTTTTTTGATCTCATTCCCGTTTAAACGCCGTTTTATCTCAATAACAATAAAACACGCCTTTAATAGCATTTTCAGATTAGGCTAATCTCAGCATTTGCTCGATCAATAGCCGCTAGAATGCTAAAATGTGACCGTTAGACGTCGCCAAACCTTTGCCAAAGCGTGGTTGTATGCCTTGGCCGTAATCATGCTATTCAATAGTCTTGCGTTGGCTTTCAGGCGGTATTGTCATTTGCATCTTGGTATCAAGTTAGCCTTAGTCGTGTTGATTGCGTTTAAGGGTAAAGAAGTATTTACGGATAGGGTTAATGTTAGCAAAAGAAGCGGTAATTGTGCGTGATGCACTAGAGCCATCAATTTCTGAATCGGCACAACGTGTTAGAGCAGCGCTTGAAGAAAAAGGGCTGGAGACACCGATGGTGGCGAATGGTTTGTCTGATGAACAAAAGCGTCAGAAGATTGAAATCGCAATGCGTGATGTGATGAATACGCTTGGGCTCGATCTTACCGATGATAGTTTGCACGACACGCCTACCCGTATTGCAAAGATGTACGTGAACGAAGTGTTTGGTGGTTTAGATTACCGAAACTTCCCCAAAATAACCCAAATTGAAAATAAGATGCGTCTTGATCAGCCTGTTCAAGTGTCCGATATTAGTTTAACGAGCACATGCGAGCATCACTTTGTGACTATCGACGGACTCGCTACCGTGTCTTACATTCCCAAAGATACTATTATCGGTTTATCGAAATTAAATCGATTGGTTAGTTTCTTTGCACAGCGCCCTCAAGTACAAGAGCGATTAACGCAGCAAGTGCTTGTCGCCATCCAGACACTAGCCTCTACTGATGACGTTGCAGTAAGCATTAATGCTACCCATTATTGTGTGAAAGCCAGGGGAATACGGGATACCAACTCGTACACCAAAACGTCTGCCTTAGGGGGCAAATTTTTGTCCGATGTAGAATTACGAAGAGCATTTTTTAGTTAGTTGTGTCTAAAAATGCTAACGACTGTGGCAAACACTAAAAACCGCTTTTGAAGCGGTTTTTTTATTTTGAATGGAATTCGGTTTCTAATTCGCTGATGATGAGGTTGATACGACCTTCGACACCATTAGCTGCGGTAAGGCTTAAATTCTTTTTGCAACATCCGCAAGTTTCAACCTGCTCTTGATACATATCGCGAATGGTGTGTTCAGAAAATTCGTTGAAAGCGCCGCAGTATGGGCACATGTATTCTAAGGTTGTTTCGGTCTTCATGTATTGTCCTTTTAAGCTTCACCCATATCCATATGGTGACTGCGTATTTTAAGCTTCGGTGGTGAAAGACTGAGTCTCATCACGAATTAATACGATGAGTTTTGGCAAATCGATTAATCTGACTGAAGTATAGTCGCAAATTGATGGATTACCTGTGGAATACGCTAAAATCCCGCTAAGTTGCGGCGGAGTAACAAAAAATAATCGCCCTATAACTTACCGCCGAAAAGAATAGGGGATAAAAGCAATGTTATTGCTTCAGCCAATACTGCTGAAAGGGAGCAAGCAAGATTGCTGTGTTGTTGTCGTTCAGTGTGTTACCGGTAAGTAAGTCGATAGAGGGGGTGTGTCCAAGCGCGCCGAGTAAGTTACCGTTAATTTGCTGGGTTTCTTCGCTGAAATTACAAATCGCCAACAGCTTTTCACCCGAATCGTTTTCTCTTACATAAGCGAAGCAATGTTGATTGTCGGTGTCTAAAATGGTGGTACGTGATGCCCCAAATATAGGGTTATTGCGTCTTATCGCTAACATGTTTTGCAAGCCTCGAAATACTTGCAAGCTAGCATCTTGTTCAGCCGTTAGCTGACTGCTTGGCTCAGAAAGCGCAAGTTCAGTATCTTCTTGGGTAACAGCAATCCTATTAACCCATCTGTCATCGTGGCGCTTCGATGGGTCATTCAAATAATCATAGTCATTTAATTTAGCGAGTTCATCACTTGAATACAGCAAAGGAATGCCGCCGATACTAAAGGTAATACCGTACATAAGCAGCATGCGGTTAATAGCATCTTCAATGCCTTGCTGGTCATTGGTATCAAGCGCACCTTCTAAGCCGCAAAGTGAAGCCAGTGAGCCACATACACGGCAATCGCCGTTCGATGGGTTTTCAGCGAATGGCACACCATTAGCAAAGCTGCCTTCAAATCTGCCCGTAAAAAATTGATTTAAGAAAAAACGGTGATCTTGGGGATTAATCCCAAGCTCGTTGGCAATATTATCGTCAAACGTCCATCCAATATCATCATGACAACGCACATAGTTAACCCAAGTGCACTCATCGCTAATCGAAAAACTTTTTTGCATTGAGCGCGTTAACAGACGTGTTTTACGGGTAGCCAAGCTGTTCCACAATAAGGCCATTAATAGCGGGTTATAGGAAAGCTGGCATTCGTTTTTACCAATGTACTTAATCACCTCGTCAGGGTGAACAATCGCCTCAGACTTAAAAACCACCGCTGGCGCAACAATCTGTAAGCAGGTATTAAAGGCTTGAATAAGTAGATGGGCTTTCTCTTGGTTCTCACAGTCGGTTCCCATTTCTTTCCAGATGAAGGCTAGGGCATCCAGTCGCAGTGCTGCACAACCAATATTGGCGAGAAACAGCATTTCACCGGTAATGGCATTGAATACCTCGGGGTTGCTGTAATTTAAATCCCACTGAAAGCTATTGAATGTTGTCCATACCCACTTCTGCATGTGTTCATTAAAAGTAAAGCTTCCGCGCCTTACCTGAGGAAATATTTCTCGAAGCGTATGCTCGAACTGATCTGGCACCGTGCGATCGTTGAACAAGTAATAGTAGTTTTGAAATTGTTTGTTTCCCGCTAATGCTTCTTTCGCCCAGTGATGCTCGTCTGATGTATGGTTAAACACAAAATCGAGAACGAGGTTTATGCCCTCTTTTTGTAGTGCGGTCGCTAACGATTCAAGCTCTGACATGGTGCCTAAGCTGGGGTTTACTTTGCGATAATCAGATACAGCATAACCGCCGTCGCTGTCTCCTTTAGGTGAATCATAAAGTGGCATTAGGTGTAGATAAGTTATCCCCAGCGCTTTGTAATAAGGAATACGCGTGTGCAAATCTTTGAGGGTTGGGCCAGCGAGGTCTACGTACAGCGCCATACCTACTTGGTTTTCATCTTTGTACCAGTTAGGAGATTTAAGTCGAAGATTATCTAATTTTTTCAGCGCAGGTTTACGGTTTTTAACGCCATCGCGCAGCACATTGATAAGCTGTTGAAGATGAAAGTAACAGTCGAACTGGTGGCCATAAATAGTGGTGTATTTATCGAATAAGTCGCCAAAATGCGCGTTAACTCGGCGAGTAAATAGGGCGGCATCTTTTTTAGTTAGCATGGATAAATCAGTGTTTGCCATAATTCGGTCTAGGCAAACGTTACTATCAGCGGCATAGTTCATAGCTTGTTCCATTTTATTACCTTTAAACTACCTGAAAAAAAAGCGTGGCAACGTAAACTCAATATGGTTTTCGGTGGCTTAAGCGAAATTTATCACGGCAAACTTAATCGATTAAGTTGTATTGTAGTTTAGGTTTGTTAAGGAATCTACTTATCTATTTAGTCGTTCTGCGTTTATGGTTTGGGGCGCACTGAAACCCCTTAGATATTAGCTGCATATAGTTGGAAAAAAAGCAGGCCAAGCCTGCTTGTTTATCAGAAGAGTCAACAAGTACTTTTTATCAAGACTGCTCATACAAGCGGTTTATTCAAGGTTACATTTCATAGAGTTCAAGCGGCAACCCGTCAGGGTCGGCGAAAAAGGTAAACCGTTTGCCCGTGTATTCATCTACACGAATGGGCTCGCACTCCACTTTATTTATGGCTAAATGTGCAATCACCTCATTAATATCATCTACTCTAAACGCCAAGTGGCGCAAGCCTTGAGCCTCTGGCCTTGAAGGCCTAGCTGGCGCACCCGGAAACGAAAATAGTTCGAGTTGTCCGCCATCAGGTAATGCTAAATCACACTTGTATGACTCTCTTGCTTCGCGGTAATTTTCTGCAATAACGCTAAGGCCAAGAATCTCAGTATAAAAGCGTTTAGAAACAGGGTAGTCGCTACAAATTAATGCAACGTGATGAATTCCTTTTAGCATAAATAAGCTCCGTTAAAACATGAAACCAGAGTGTGACACACACCCTGCCTTATGGCATTTCCTGGCCACGAGCAGTTTCTAATAATAAGTACCAATGTTCGCGAGTCAGTTGGACATCCATCGATTTATGGCAAGCTTTTATACGCTCGATATTGGTTGTACCTAGTACCGGCTGAATATTGGCAGGATGGCGCATTAACCACGCTAATACGATAGCTTCAGGGCTAGTCTCGTATTCAGCGGCCAGAGAATTCACTAGCGCCGCAGTGGCGGCATCCGCTTCGTTGTGGGTACTGGCGCCAGTATATTTACCTTGTGCCAAGCTAGCCCAAGCCTGCAGTTGCACCTTGTTCATCATGCAATATTCAAGGGTGCCTGGTGCATAGCCAGAGTTACGGTTTGCTGGGCTATTAGTGGTAACGCCGTCTTCTAGCCAGTCTCGAAACGCTAAGCTCATTTCCAATTGGTTCGCTACAATTGGGCTTGAAAGCGCCGATTGTAGGTACGCCATTTGATGCCCATGCATGTTTGATACGCCAACGTGCTTTATCTTCCCTTGTTGTTGTAAGGAAGAGAGCGTGGTAGCAACTTCATCCAGTTCCATTAATGGATCGGGGCGATGAAGCAGTAAAATATCAAGTTGCTCTATGTTCAAACGCTGCAAGATCCCTTCTACCGAAGATTCAATCCATTTTGCTGAGAAATCGTAGCGCTTTGGTCCTAAATCATCTTCGAACCGTATCGCACATTTAGACTGCAGAATCATACGTTCTTTTAAAGAAGGGTTTTCTTTTAAAACCTTGCCAAATACGGTTTCAGCTTTGCCAAAGGTATAGATGTCTGCATGATCGAACACATTAATATCAAGAGCCAATGCTTGTTCTATTAACTGGTGTGCTTGTAACACATGTTCTTTTGCTGCTGGTTCGTTGTTCCAGCCACCACCAAGGCCCATGCAGCCATAAACAAGTCTGCTTGCGTCTGGGAAATAGTTTTGCATCTTATACTCCAAATAAATATGCAACTGCGTTGGCAGCCACAATAACGTGCTATTTTGTTAAAGTAAGCCATATATAGATGAAGCTAGGGGATTAGTCGATGTTTAACACATTGAATACGTATGAAGGTATTTTCCACCGATTGTTTAGCCAGCATAGTAAAAAATGGTTTTGTGCAACCATGTTATTTACCTTAGTTGGATGTACATCAGTGCCAGATGGCGTTACGCCGGTGGAAGGGTTTGAGCTAGACCGCTATTTAGGTCAGTGGTACGAAGTAGCGCGCTACGATCACAGTTTTGAAGAGGGGTTATCTAATGTTACGGCCACTTACTCTATGCGCGACGATGGGGGCGTAAAGGTTATCAACCGAGGTTATTCTCAAGAAGAGGCAAAGTGGGATGAAGCCGAAGGGAAAGCCTATTTTGTATCGAGTGACGATACCGCGCACTTAAAAGTATCATTTTTTGGCCCTTTTTATGCCAGTTATGTCGTGATGGCATTAGATAAAGAAGATTATCAATATGCCATGATAACAGGGCCTGATAGAGAGTACCTGTGGATTCTAGCCAGAGAAAAAACGTTACCTCAAGACACTATTGACGCCCTTTTAGCCCAAGCGACACAGAGCGGCTACGATACCAGTAAATTGATTTGGGTCTCTCACGACACGCCTTGACAGTGATTAGCAGGCGTTTTGCCAGCCCCTATTGAGCCGAATTGTGGTATACTTTGCGGCAAAATATTGTAGGGACATTTGCTGTGCTTCAAGAAGCTGTTTTCAATCGAGCGGATAACGCTTGCGAGTTGTGTAAGAACACCGAAAATTTAGACGTTTATATGGTACCCGAGTCGCCAGATGAAACTGCTGGCTGCGCGGTACTTACCTGCCAAACCTGCCGCATGCAACTTAACAGTGAAGCCGATATAGACACCAACCACTGGCGTTGTCTTAATGACGCCATGTGGTCACCTACACCCGCAGTTCAAGTGGTTGCTTACCGTATGCTTAACAAAATAAGCGGCGAAAGCTGGGCACAAGATTTGTTAGACATGGCTTATTTAGAAGACGATGTAAAACAATGGGCTGAAGCGGGGCTTATCGAGCGAGAAGCGACGCTTGATTGTAACGGTACTGCTCTGCAAGCTGGCGATAATGTACACCTTGTTAAAGACCTTACCGTTAAGGGAGCTAACTTTACGGCTAAACGCGGTACGCCGGTAAGAGGCATCAGCCTAAGCGATAATCCTTTGCATATTGAAGGTAAAGTGAATGGTACCCGCATTGTCATTATTGCGGCTTATACAAAAAAATCTTAATTGGTCTTAAAGAAGAGAGCTTTCGGTTATGCAAACGCTAACGATTAGAACCCCCGATGATTGGCACTTACATTTTCGTGACAACGACATGTTGGCAGAAACTGTCCCAGCTACAGCCCGTTGTTTCCAGCGTGCCATTGTTATGCCTAACTTGGTTCCACCTGTGGTAAATGCAAGTATGGCGGTTGCTTACAAGCAGCGTATCGAAGCGGCTCGCCCTACAGGCAGCAACTTTGAACCACTAATGACTCTCTTTTTGACAAACACCACATCAGTACAAGATATTGCTGATGCGAAGGCAGCTGGCGTAACAGCGTGTAAATTATACCCCGCTGGCGCCACCACCAATTCAGATGCTGCGGTAAAAGGCATTGAAGCTTTATACCCAGTGTTTGAAGCTATGGAGGCTCACGGGTTATTGCTACTTATCCATGGTGAAGTCACCGAAGCACACATAGATATTTTCGACCGTGAAAAAGTATTCATCGATACGCATTTAGCACCAATTGTGGCGGCTTTTCCGAACTTAAAAGTAGTGTTTGAGCATATTACTACCGCAGACGCTGCAGCCTTTGTGGTTGATGCTAGCGCCAACGTGGGCGCGACAATCACACCGCAGCATTTATTGTTAAATCGTAATGACTTGTTGGTTGGTGGAGTGCGCCCACACAACTACTGCTTGCCCGTTTTAAAGCGAAATACACATCAAAAAGCACTGCAAGATGTGGTAGCTAGCGGTAATAGCAAATTCTTCTTAGGTACCGATTCAGCGCCTCATGCAAAACATAAAAAAGAAAATGCGTGTGGTTGTGCAGGTTGCTACAGCGCATGGTCTGCGATTGAGCTTTATGCTGAAGTGTTCGAGCAGTTGGGCGCATTAGATAAGCTAGAAGGGTTCGCCAGTAACTATGGTGCCGACTTCTACGGATTACCTAAAAACAACACAACAATGACGTTAGTGAAAGAAGCGTGGACAGTACCTGAACAGGTTACGTTAGCTGATGGTACCGATATGGTCCCTTTCTATGCAGGGCAGACGCTTCAATGGAAACTTCAAGATACTTTCCAAACACGCTCGGCAGACTAACGCTACGTATATGCATCTTTGGAAAAAACAGAAATGACAATTGAAACTGTAAAGCAGTTGGAAATAAATCCAGCTATCACAAAAGCGTTAGATGCACAGGGTATTTTTGCCTTATCGCCCATTCAAGCACAGTCTTTACCTCATGCATTAGCAGGTAGCGACATTATTGGACAAGCGCAAACAGGCAGTGGTAAAACACTTTGCTTTGTAATACCGGCGCTTGAAAAGATTGACCCGACATTATTTGCTACTCAAGTATTGGTTCTGTGCCCAACGCGAGAGTTGGCAGATCAAGTTGCCGTGCAGTATAGAAATGCCGCAAAGCAAATTGGCAATATTAAAGTCATGACCATCTGTGGCGGCCAACCTATGGGCCCTCAAATTCAATCGCTCAAACACGGCGCTCATGTTGTAGTGGGTACACCCGGACGTGTGATGGAACATGTAGAGAAACGCAGGCTTATGCTAAAAAATGTGCGTTTACGCGTGCTTGATGAAGCCGACCGCATGCTAGATATGGGCTTTGAAGATGACTTAAAAGTCATTTTTTCGCCAATGAAGAAAGGTGTGCAAACTTTACTGTTTTCTGCGACTTATACGGAAGAAATTGAGCGTATTGCCGATCAGTATTTAACCGAGCCAGTAATTTGTAAGGTTGAAAGTGATGAGTCGAGCAAGCCGTCGATTACTCAAATTGGCTACAACGTACTTCCACACACTCGAATACAAACGCTCAAAGCCATTCTGACCGATTCTCAGCCTAAAACTGCTATCGTGTTTTGTAACCGCAGAGTACAAGTAACCGAAGTGGTCGCATCATTACTTGAAGATGGCTTTAGCGCAGCAGGTTTGCAAGGCGAAATGGAGCAGTACGAGCGTACTGCAGTACTCAACCAATTTGCTAGCGACGCACTACAAGTGCTGGTTGCTACTGATGTGGCGGCACGTGGGCTCGATATTGATGATATTCCTTGTGTCATTAACTACACCGTGAGTGAAGAGCCGGAAACACATATTCACCGTATTGGACGTACCGCTCGTGCGGGTGCTGAGGGTACAGCAATAACACTAGTGAGCGATGAAGAAGAGCATTTCTTGCGTAAAATTGAAGTGTTGCAAGGCACCGATATTCCGCTAAAAGGCGCACAAGGCTTACGTTTTCATAAAAACCGTATCATACAACCTGAGTTTAGCTGCATTTCGTTAAGTGCCGGTAAAAAGCAAAAGCTTCGTCCTGGTGACTTAGTGGGTGCGCTTACTAAAGATGCAGGCATACCAGGCGATGATGTAGGCAAAATTGCGGTGCAAAATAGCCAAAGCTTTATTGCGGTTAAATTGCGAAGCGTAAAGCGCGCTATGAATCATTTCCGCGAAGGTAAGATTAAAGGCAAGCGCATAAGAGCGCGTAAGCTGTAGGTGATTTAGCATCGAACATCACAAGTGTATGGAACACACGGCTTGGGCAAATATATTTAACGTGTTGGATACGCAGAGCAAAGGCGGTTTTATGTCAGGCGAAACAGATTTAAATACATTGCTAAAAACACTTCAGCCGGCTCTAAGCCCTGAATCGTTTGTATTTGTAAGTGTTCCCTATGCTGTTTCGCCAACTCATTTGGCTAATGCGTTAATGGTGTATAAAGAAGATGAAGGGATAACCCTTATTCTTGAATCATCCTTTGCACGTAATGAAGGCTTTGCAGTAGATAGTACCTATAAGCGCATAACGTGTAATGTCCATTCAAGTTTAGATGCGGTGGGTATGACCGCTGCGATGTCGGCTGGGCTTACTCGGGCTAACATTAGCGCTAATGTGGTAGCGGGCTTTTATCATGACCACATTTTCGTTCCTGCTAGCCGAGCAGACGAAGCCATTGCAGTATTGCTTGAATTGGCCAACCCTTCATAAGCCATAAGCCATAAGCCATAAGCCATAGGCCTCGCGCATTGCTCCTAGGGAACATATCAGGGTTACGTGGCTAGCGAATTAAGGCTATAGATTTCGTACAATTTAGCCACAATTCACACTTTTAGTGCAGATATAAAAAAAGGCGACAATGAATTGCCGCCTCGTTAATGATATTAATTAATGCCTATTACCAAATTTTTACGCGCTCTTCTGGCGGTAAATACAAATCATTTTCCTCGGTCACATCAAACGCCTCGTAAAATTCAGGCACGTTGCGCAATGCGCCGTTAGTACGGAATTTTGTTGGTGAGTGAGTGTCGGTTTGAATTTGGCTGCGTAGGGCTTCATCACGGTACTTGCTTGCCCATACTTGGCCGTAACCAATAAATACGCGCTGATCGCCAGTGTAACCATCAATAACAGGGGCTTCTTCACCCTCTAAGGTTAAGTGATAGGCTTTAAGCGCAATACTAATGCCGCCCAAGTCGCCGATGTTTTCCCCAAGGGTGTATTCACCGTTAACGAATAGCTCTGGCAGGGCTTCAAATTCGTTGAATTGCTCGACAAGCTTCGCCGTTCTCGCTTCAAATTCCTGACGGTCTGTATCAGTCCACCAGTTTCGTAAGGCGCCATCGCCATCAAACGTTGAACCTGCATCATCAAATCCGTGACCAATTTCATGCCCTATAACCGCACCAATACCACCATAGTTAACCGCGTCTTCCGCATTCATATCGAAAAATGGGGGCTGTAGAATAGCTGCGGGGAAAACAATTTCGTTCGCCGTTGGGTTGTAGTAGGCATTAACGGTTTGAGGCGTCATACCCCACTCATGCTTCCATACTGGGCCGCCTTGTTTCTTAAGCATTTCTTCGTAGGCAACATCGGACGAACGCTTTAAGTTGCCAAATAAATCGCTGCCTTTCACTACCAGCTGAGAATAGTCTTTCCAAGTATCGGGGTAGCCAATTTTAACAGTAAATTTAGAGAGCTTATCTAACGCCTGCTCACGTGTTTCATCTGTCATCCAATCAAGCTTTTCAATACTGTCTTTGTAGGCTAATAAAAGATTGCTCACCATTTCGGTCATGCGCTCTTTCGCTTCAGGTGGGAAGTATTGTTTCACGTATACTTTACCGATAACTTCGCCTACATGAGCATTAGAAAGGCTAACAGCTCTACGCCAGCGCGGCTCAGGCTCTTCAACACCACGCAATGTTTTGCTGTAAAAGTTGAAATTAGCGGTGTCGAAATCTTCACTTAAACGACTGGCTGAGGCATTAAGTAAGCCCCATTTTAAAAATACCTTCCAATCTTCTAGAGAGGTTTCAGTAATGAACGTATCCATTTGCTTCATGAAATCAGTTTGCAGGAATACAATGCTATCTAAATCGTCTAATTCCATTTCTTTAAGGAATAATTCCCACGGGAAGTTAGGCATATGAGTGCTTAGTTCTGATACCGGCACTTTGTTATAGTTAGCCGCCCAATTGCGCACTTCTTCTTTCTTCATATGAAGTTCTGCAATACGGCTTTCCATATCAAACAACAGTTGAGCGTTATCTGACGGCGCGTCAAATTCCGCGAGCGTAAACATGGTTTCAATATGTTTAACATAAGCATCGCGAATTTCTTGTGATTTGGTGTCGTCTTTAAAATAGTAGTCGCGCTCGGGCAGACCAAGGCCAGACTGCCATGTATAAATCATATAAGATTCAGGCGATTTAAAATCTGCATTTTGACCAACATTGAAGGGACTCGCATAGCCGTAACGGATGGCATAGGCAAAGTATGCAGCTAATTCATCGTAATTAGTGATAGCTTGAATTTTTTCAATGTCGGCATTAATGGGGCTTATACCCAATTCATTAAGCTTGTCGGTATCCATGTAAGCACGGTAGAAGTCGCCCACTTTTTGCTCATCGGTACCATCTGCAAAGTCGCCTTCGGCAGAGCTTTTGATAATTTTCATTACATGGTCTTGAGATTCGTCACGCAAAATCGTGAAAGCGCCGTAACTTGATTTGTCGGCTGGGATCTCAAGGTTATCAACCCATGTACCATTTACATATTGAAAAAAGTCGTTACCTGGATCGACAGTCAAATCCATGTTTTCTTTATTCACGCCCGACTTTAACTCTTGCTGTTGCGATACAGCGGTTGGCGCTTGGTTTTCTGGTTGTGTATTTTGCGGACTACATGCACTAAGTGCTAATGCAACGCTTAAGCTAACTACGCTTTTCAACATGGATTATTATTCCTATTTTTATAAGCTTGTTTGTGAACCAAGTCGTTATTAATTTATGTCGTTAAGTTCATATCTCGTTGGCCGAATACTGACTTGTTGCCTCTATCGCCTTTTGGTGATGCACTAGCTCGCGCAGGCGAGTGTATGCTCTCTAAAACAAAGCCTTTAAAAAAATAAGGCAAGAAAGACAGTATTCTCTTACCGTAATATTTATCACGCCCCTTCCATTAGAAAAAGCACTTATAGTGAAAATACATAGCTTGTAACAACTTCTGTGTGTAATTTCGATATATTGACCACATTGGGCAGACAAAATCACCTTTGCACTTCATTTAACGCTGAAGGAATTAACATGATTCAATTCGATACTGTGTCACCTTGCGAGTACGCCGACGCATTGCCACGTGAGCAGTTTATGGATTATACCATTAAGCCGTTGTGGCAACCTGTTCCACGTATTGCTGGGCCAGCCTTTACAGTGAAATGCGAGGCGGGCGATCACCTTATGCTTCACGCAGCTATTTATCGCGCAAAAGCGGGCGATATCATCGTGGTTGAGGCCGATGATAAATTCGCAGTGGCCGGTGGTAACGTGTGTGCAATTGCACAGTCTAGAGGTATCAAAGGGTTTGTTATCGACGGTGTCATTAGAGACTTGGCAGAAACGAGAGAAAATCAGTTTCCGGTCTTTGCCCGTGGGGTAGTGCCTAAGCCAGGCGCTAAAAAGTGTATATCGCCCCTTAATCAGCCCATTCAATGTGGCGGGGTGACGGTGAATGCGGGTGACATTATTGTGGCTGACGAAGAAGGTATTGCGGTAATACCGCAAGCGCAGGCCCAAGAAGCCTTTGATATAGCCCTTGCCCGGGGCGAGAAAGATGCAGCGATGAATCTTCAGCAGTGGCAAGCGCAGCATAGCGAAAAGGTAGAGCGCATTTTGACAAACTTAGGCTACAGAGATGAGTAAGCCGATGTTTTAAACCCGAGTATTGAACATATCGTGTAGAATGACGTAATTAAACGCAGTTGATGTAGAACGACACGAGTTTTGTTGCATGTTTTCATTTTTTGAACGATTAACACAGCCTTTCCCTAAAGCCCAGCCAGGGCAACCTCCAACAGGTATTGTTGCCTTTTGTAAGTACTACACGCAAGGTATGTGGGGCGTTATCGCGACCGTCTCTATCTTAAGTGCCATTGTTGCAGTGCTTGAAGTCGCGCTGTTCGGTTTTTTGGGCCAATTGGTAGATTGGTTTTCAGAACAGAATCGAGAAACCTTTCTCGCCGAGCAAAAATGGACCTTAATCGGCATGGCGGTCACCGTGCTGGTGCTTATTCCAGGCTTTATATTGTTGCGTTCGTTATTTTCACGCCAATCGCTGATGGGGAATTTCCCTATGCGTATTCGCTGGCAAGCCCACCGTTATTTATTAGGCCAAAGCTTAACCTTTTTTCACGATGAGTTTGCAGGGCGCGTAGCCACTAAAGTAATGCAAACAGCGCTATCGGTGCGTGAAACTGTAACAAAAGTGCTCGATTTACTGGTGTACATCAGCGTTTACTTTATCTCTATGGTGGTACTGGTGTTCAGTACCGATTGGCGCTTAGCGGTTCCACTTGTAGTGTGGTTCTTTGTGTATATGTTCATCTTGCGCATGCTGGTACCCAAGCTTAAAGAAGTGTCTCAAAAGCAAGCCGATGCCCGCTCTATGATGACGGGGCGAATAGTCGACAGCTACACCAATATCACAACAGTAAAGCTATTTTCTCATAGTCGCCGCGAAGCTGACTACGCCAGAGAAAGCATGGATGGCTTTTTAAAAACCGTATACCCACAAATGCGTTTAGTGACGATATTAGAATTTTGTGTAGAAATGTCGAATGCCATATTGGTCTTTACGATTGGCGCACTGTCTGTGTATTTATGGATGGAAAACTTAGCCACACCTGGCGATATTGCCATTGCGATTAGTTTGTCTCTTCGTCTAAACGGTATGTCGCATTGGATCATGTGGGAAGTATCCGGACTGTTTGAAAATCTAGGAACGGTGCAAGACGGCATGAATACCTTAGCCCAACCTATCGCAGTGAAAGATAAGCCTAAAGCGACAGCGCTTAGCGTGCAGGGCGGTGGCATTAAGTTTGATAACGTAGACTTTGCCTACGCAGGTGCCGATAACCAACCCATTGATGTATTTTCTAATTTAGAGCTCGCCATTCATCCTGGTGAAAAAGTGGGCTTGGTAGGGCGTTCAGGTTCGGGTAAATCGACATTGGTTAATTTGCTGATGCGATTTTACGATACCCAATCGGGGCGTATTGTTATTGATGGGCAAGATATAACGCAAGTTGGCCAAGAAACCTTACGGGCTAAAATTAGCATGGTTACCCAAGATACCTCGCTAATGCATAGATCGGTGCGTGACAACATTCTTTATGGGCGTACCAACGCCAGTGAAGAAGAAATGATAAACGCAGCCACGTTAGCAGAAGCTCATGAGTTTATTCTTACCCTTACAGATAGCCAAGGAAGAACAGGCTACGACGCCCATGTGGGCGAACGTGGTGTGAAGCTATCCGGCGGTCAACGTCAACGTATTGCCATCGCCCGCGTGCTATTGAAAGACGCACCTGTATTAATCTTAGATGAAGCCACTTCTGCGTTAGACTCAGAAGCTGAAGCTGCTATTCAAGCAAGCCTAGATAAAGTTATGGAAGGAAAAACCGTATTAGCTATTGCACACAGGCTCTCAACGATTGCGCAAATGGACCGATTATTAGTGTTAGAAAAAGGACAGATAGTAGAGCAGGGGACACATGCCGAATTAATTGCACGCAATGGTATTTACGCCAAGTTATGGACGCATCAAACAGGCGGCTTTATTGGCGTGGAATAGCCTTTCATTGAGATAACGAGTTAAACGGCACAGTAAGTTGCAGGACAACTTGCACTGGGGTATTACCACTAACATGGTTAACAAAAACCTTGTGCCGCTTGTTATCTTGAGTATAATACGCGTCCCTCCCTTGCGATACCGCACTTTCCATTGAAATGACGCTGAATTCCCAAGGGTAGTGTAAGTAAAATTTGTGAGTTAAACACCACAGGGGTGTAGTTCGAATTGGTAGAACAGCGGTCTCCAAAA
>Ga0209404_10000768_pt1 | contig 24189 bp, 25 predicted proteins | sample TroAtlMetagenome_2_FD_187447 | JGI IMG/M metagenome (GOLD analysis project Ga0209404, IMG submission 187447) | Marine eukaryotic phytoplankton communities from Atlantic Ocean - Tropical Atlantic ANT8 Metagenome (SPAdes) (version 2) | ecosystem: Environmental > Aquatic > Marine > Oceanic...
TGGTCATCCTAAGGCTCGAATATTTTCTAGGCATAAGTTAACCAAGTAGTTAACCGTTAACTAATATGTAAGCGTATGGTTAACTTTTTATATGGAATTAGTTTCGGCGGCGCAATTTAGCAGAGATATAAAAGTGACAAAGGCAGCGGTGAGCAAGGCTTTAAAGAGTGGTCGGCTAGATGAGGCAAAAGTTAACCGTGATGGGAAAGTCTTTCTAATAAAGGCTAAAGCTTTTGAGATATGGGAACAGACGTCAGACCCCTCACATCCAAGAGCAAGAAAGAAAGAGATAGTTCCCAGAGATAGTGAAGACCTGCCAAGCTTTAACGAATCAAGAGCAAAGCGTGAGGCGATGATGGCAAGGCTAGCGGAAATAGATGTTGAGGAAAGAGAGAAATTATTAGTTCCTAGTGAAGACGTAAAAAACGCATGGGTTCAATTAGTGACTATTGCAAAAACAAAGGTGCTAGGAATACCGACAAAAGCGAAACAGCGTATTCCTGATCTTGATAAAAGTGCGATTGGTCTATTAGATGAAATCGTAAGAGAAACTCTTGAAGATTTAGCTGTTTCAGATGTAGAGGCAGCATGAATAACGCAGCCGACATTTTAAAAGATGCTTTTTTAGCATTTAGACCCCCTGAGAAATTAACGCTTAGTCAATGGGCTCAAAAGTTCGCAAGATTATCACTTGAATCAAGCTCAGAGGGTGGGCGTTGGAAAAGTATCCCTTATCAAGTCGGGATGATGGACGCAATGACTGACCCAGATATTGAACAGGTGACGGTTATGAAGAGTGCAAGGGTTGGATATACAAAGATGCTTAATCATTTGATCGGCTACCACGTGCATCAAGATCCCTGCAATATTATGATTGTTCAACCAACTTTGGATGATTGTAATGGTTACTCAAAGGAAGAAATCGCTGTAATGATAAGGGATACGCCGTGTTTAAGGGGTTTAATTAGTGAAGCAAAAGCAAAGGATGGGACGAATACATTATTAAGTAAACAATTTCCTGGCGGAACTTTAGGATTAGTCGGCGCAAATTCACCCAGAGGGTTTAGAAGGGTTTCCAGAAGAGTGGTCTTATTTGATGAGGTAGACGGTTATCCAAGTAGCGCGGGTTCTGAAGGTGATCCGATTAAATTAGGAATTAAGAGAACAGACTTTTATTGGAATAGGAAAATTGTTGCAGGTAGTACGCCAACAGATAAGGATTTTTCAGCAGTTGAGAAACTCTGGGAAAAGTCAGATAAAAGGTTTTATTTTTGCCCATGTCCAGACTGCGGTCACATGCAATATTTGAAATTTGAAAATTTCCGTTGGACTGATGACGATCCTTCGACTACTAGATACGTCTGCGAAGAGTGCGGGGTTTTAATTCCACACGAAAAGAAAAGGTGGATGGTTGAGCGTGGTGAATGGAGGAAGACAGAAGAAGGGAACGGAAAACACGCAGGGTTTCATATTTGGGCGGCTTATAGCTATTCGCCTAATGCTTCTTGGCCTCAACTGATTGAAGAGTGGCTTTCTTGCCAGGGAAATATTGAACAAATCAAGACTTATCGCAACACTGTTGAGGGTGAATTATGGACTGATGAATTTGAAAGAAAAGTTGGTGCTAGTCAATTAAAAGAAAGAGCCGCTAAAGAGACATATCAGAAAGGGGTTCCACCTAGAGAAGTTTTAGTCTTGGTTGCTGGAATTGATACCCAGGATGATCGTTTGTCTATGTCGATCTGGGGAGCTGGAGCACCTAAAGAATCAGATAGTTACGACAGACCTGAACAGCTTTACTTAATTGATCGAATTGTTCTTTATGGAAATATAGGCAGGGCTGATGTATGGCAACAATTAGATGATGTTTTAGCTACTCCTTATAAGAACGAAGACGGGGTTGAATTAAAGATACAAGCGGCGGCGATTGACTCAGGTGGACATTACACGGAAGAGGTTTATCGATGGGCTAAGGATCGGGCCGCCCTGGGTGTTATGCCTATAAAAGGGGTTGACCGATTGAAAGGCGATATAATGCTAGGCAAGCCAAATAAGGTTGAATATGGAGCAAGAGGAAAACTATTAAAGAACAGTGTTAAGTTGTTCAGTATTGGCGTTAATAAGGTAAAATCTTATTTATATAGAAGATTGAGAGATGCCGAGCCTGGTGATGGCTACTTGCATTTCTATCCAACAATCACTGAAGAATACTTTGAAGAGTTAACAGCAGAAAAAGAAGTTAGGAAATATAAAGCAGGTAAAGTTTACGAAAGAGTATGGCGATTAAAATCAGGCGCACGTAATGAGGCATGGGACGAGCTCATATATGCCTATTCATGCGTCCTTAGGCTCTATCAGACCCATAATCGAAGAACAATGTGGACTAATCTTGCTAATAAACTCTTAAATCCCGCTAATTCAAATGGCAAAAACACGCTAAAATCAAAGAATACTATGCCTAAGCAGTCGTATGTTAATCAGTGGTAAAAGCTAATGTCTATTCCAAGTTTGTTTAGGGCAGGGGATACAATTCGTTGGAGAGATCCAGCGGGCGTTAATTGGCTAAATGAATCAGTTACCAATACTGATTACACCTGTACCTATTACCTAAGGTTTAACGCAAGCGGCGAAGCAAAAGCAATTGTCGGAACTGCTTACGGTACAGGGTGGGAATTTGTAATTACACAGGCTTCGACTAGCACTATGGATGCTGGAACTTGGTATTACCAAGCAAGGGCCGTTAAGTCAGGGGATGAAATAACGCTTTATGAAGGACAAATAGAAGTCAAAGCACAACTTACATATACCGGAACGCCTGGAGCTTATGACGGAAGGTCAACGGCTCAAGTTGACTTGGAATCAGTACAGTCTGCAATTAGAACAATCGTTAGTGATAAAGCAAAGGCTTATTCAATAGGTGGGCGTTCTTTTACTCGATTAGATCTTTCTGAATTAAGGGAAAGAGAAAGCCAATTAAAAGCAGAAGTTGTAAGGGAGAGAAAGGCAAACATGATTGCTAATGGTTTAGGCAATCCTCATTCACTTTTTGTACGTTTTTAAATCATGGGCCTTATAAATGCTTGGAAGGGATTTTGGACATCAGAGCCAGAGAATCCCACGATATTGCCAGCCCCTAAGCGGCGCACGTATCAGGGCGCAACTGTTAGCCGTTTAACTAGCGGGTGGATTGCCGACGGAACCTCTGCTGATGCTGAGATTAAAGGCTCGATAAAAAGATTGCGTCAAAGGGCGCGGCAATTAGTTCGGGATAATTCTTATGCGAGGCAAGCAGTAAGAAGTATTACTTCAAATGTTATTGGGCCCACTGGAATAAAATTGCAATCTCAGGTAAGGATGCAAAGAGGCAAAAAATTAGATCCAAAAATAAATGAAGCGATAGAAACAGCGTGGAAAGAATGGGGCCGTTATGATTCATGCCATACGGCGGGGCGTCTTTGTTTTGTTGATATAGAAAGGCTGATTGTTCAAAGCTTGGTTGAATCTGGGGAGGTTTTTATTCGTATTGTTCGTAAACCTTTTGGTCGTTCATCAGTTCCTTTAGCTTTAGAAATTCTAGAAAGCGATCAATTAGATGATGACTACACAGGGCCAAGCAAGGGAAAAAATACATGGAGGATGGGGGTTTTGTGCTCGGAGTGGATGCGGCCTCTTGAGTACGCCTTTTTGACAAAACATCCGGGTGACACACCTTTTCCTGCTCAGGCAGGGTTAGACCGCCACATGTTCATTCCGGCGAAAGATATTATTCATATAATGTTGTGCGAAAGACCCCAGCAAACAAGGGGCGTTAGTTGGCTTGCTTCTGCAATACAACCATTGCATCACTTGGCGGGATTTCAAGAAGCTTCTGTAATCAGGGCAAGGGCAGCAAGTTCTTTAATGGGATTTATAACTTCTCCTGAAGGGGAATTGGACCCAGGTGGTGAGGTTTATGACGGTGAAAGGGTAACAGAATTTTCTCCTGGTATGTTTCATTACTTGGATCAAGGGCAACAAGTCCAAATTCCAGATATGGATTCACCTAATGGGGAGTTTCCTGATTTTTTACGTGCAATGTTGCGAAGTGTTGCCGCTGGGTGCGGGGTATCGTTTGAATCAGTTTCCAGGGACTTCAGTCAAACCAACTACAGCTCTTCGAGGCTCAGTCTTTTAGAAGATCGCAGTCAATACAGGATGATTCAACATTACTTGATCGAGAACTTCCACAGTAGAGTTTTCAACGAGTGGTTAGATATGGCTACCTTAAGCCAGGCTTTAGTTTTGCCCTCTTATGACTCAGAACCGGAGAGATATAAAAAGCCTCGTTGGATGCCTCGCGGCTGGGGATGGATTGACCCTCAAAAAGAGGTTGCTAGTGCTAAAGAAGCGGTAAAAGCAGGGTTTAAAACTCAGAGCCAAATCATCGCAGAATTAGGCGGAGATATAGAAGAACTTCTTCCAGCTAGAAAAAATGAGGTTGAATCAGCGCAACAACTTGGGTTAGTTTTCGATACCGATATGTCGGCGTATGGTGGATCTACTAATATAGATGGAAATGTTAACAATCAAACCGATGACGAAAAAGAAGCGTGATCTAGAGGCACAGATTCAACACCGTTCTGAATCGGTTGAATTTAAAATTGATAAAGACGATAGGACTATTGAATTTCCTTTTAGTAGTGAAAAGCCTGTTAACCGTGGTTACTTAGGAAATGAGATTCTTGATCATCGTGAAGGTGCAATTGATTTCTCTCGTTTAAATGATTCAGCGCCTTTGCTATTTAACCATGATCCAAACAAGCCTATTGGTGTAGTTGAAAAGGCATGGACAAAAGATAAAAGAGGTTATGCCCGTGTTCGTTTTAGTGATAATCCGTTTCCTTCAGAAATATACAATGATGTGAAAAATGGAATTTTAAGAGGTGTTTCTGTTGGCTATACAGTTAACAAGACAGAAGAATCGGGAGAAGACAAAGATACATATATTGTTCGTTCGTGGGCCCCGGCGGAAATTAGTATTGCTGTAATCGCTGCCGATCCTGATGTAGGAGTTGGAAGATCTAAGGAATTAAAAGAAGAGAATAATAAGGCCGCTATGCCTACAGAGCAGGATTCAGTTAATATGCAAGCACAGCGTAAAAACGCCGTTGCGTCTTCTGACGCACCACTGTCCAAAACCCCTCAATCTGAACCTGAGATGACTAGCACCCCTGATTTAGAAGTGGTGCGTTCTGAAGCCACTAAAAAGGCGGCTTCTGAAGAGCGTAACCGTATCAAAGAAATTTCTGCATTATGTAGAAAGCACGACTTGGGAGAAGAAACCCTTGAGTCACTTTTGGATAATCCAAAGGCAGATATCAACTATGCCCGTGGAGTTGTATTAGACAGAATAGAAGCAACCCCAGCCAAAACGGTTTCACCTGTTGACCTAAGCAAAGAGAAGAACGTTGACTACAGCATTTCCGCTGGTATTCGCGGCGCTCTTACTGGCGATTGGTCTTCTAGAGAAGCCGGTTTTGTTAGAGAGCTAAGCCAAGAAGTAGAGCGTTCTGGTGTTAAGAGAACATCTGAAAAGAGTTTCCTTATTCCTTACGCAGCTCTACAAAAAAGAGCGACTTACGTCACAAGTGGCGCGACAACTGGAGGGAATTTAGTTGAGGCTGAATTGAAGCCTGAAGATTTCATAGAAAGTTTGAAAAATAACACTCTGATGATTTCTATGGGCGTGGGAACACTCCCTGGATTAGTCGGTGATGTTGCGATTCCTAGGCGTTCTGGAAATGCTACAGGTTATTGGCTTGCAAATCAGACAACCGCAATTACTCAGTCTGAATCAACCTTCGATCAGATCAGCCTAAGTCCTAAGAACTACGGTGTCCTTTCTAAGTATTCTAGGCAGACTCTTTTACAGGCAACTCCTGGCATAGAAGAGTTAGTTCGCAGAGATTTGGTTAGCACTGTGAATATCGGTGTAGACCTTGCAATTCTTAATGGCTCCGGTTCTTCTGGCCAGCCAACAGGAATTATGCAAACTTCTGGGATTGGCAGTGTAGCCGGTGGCACTAACGGTGCTGCAATCACACTGGAAAACCTCATCAAGTTAGAAGAGGAAGTTCTAGTTGATAACGCTGGTGGCAATAACATGGGTTATATAACCAATGCCAAAGTCTTAAGCGCACTTAAGCAATTAAGAGCTGGTGGGTCTACGGCTGGTAATGGTTCATTCCTTTGGAATACAGACCTTTCCGGTATTGGTCGCGGTGCTACTCCTGGTGTTGTTAACGGTTATGCAGTTGGTGTTACTAATCAAGTTCCTTCAAACCTAACTAAGGGGTCAACAAGTGGTGAATGTTCTGCTGTTGTCTTTGGTGACTACTCACAAGCTTTAGTTGGCTTCTGGGGTAATGGAATGGAATTAGCTGTATCTGATTCAGACGGTTCTGATTTCACTAAGGCTCTAACTTCAGTAAGAGCTATTACAACTCTCGACGTTGCTGTTAGACAGGCTTCCGCCTTCGCTGCAATTCTTGACGTTACAACTTAAGGATCTGGAGGGGTCGGCAACGGCCCCTTTCTTTTTATGAAAGTATTTTTAACACGCAATACCGCCGTCAAGGGTCAGCACTTAGGGGCGGGTGAAGTGCATGAAGTAACCGATGCTGATGGGACTTTTTTAATTAGGCAGGGTAAAGCTACTGAGGCTATAGAGGCTCCGGCTTGTCCACCTATAAAACCAAAAGTTAAAAAACTAAGAGTTGTGGAAGACAATGGCGCTTAGTGACGATCTTGACGGATTCTTCTCTGATTTCGCTGTTGATGTATCTAGCGGCGGAACAAGTGGGAAAGGTATTTTAGATGAACCAACAGAAGTGGTTGCTGGTGATCAAGTTATTTTCGTAGACAGAAATGTATTAGTAAAAAATTCTGATTTTGGAACTCTTGTTGGTGGCGATGCAATAACTGTAGACGGGGTGAATTATAAAGTTCGCACAAATTCAAAAGAATTAGACGGCCTTACTTGTCAAATCTCATTGGAGAAAGTTTAAATGGCCTCAAAAAGGGAAGACATATTAGACGCAATTAAAACAGCATTAGCGGGAACTGTTGGAGTCTCTACGAGGATTTATAGATCAAGAACTATTCCACTCGCGCAAAGAAGCCAGCTACCTAGTTTGATTATTGAATGGAGCAATGACACTCCAGAGCAAAACACTGCCTTGCCTACTTTGGACTGGGCTTTATCTGTCAGCGTTACGATTCTCAGTTCAGGTGACGTTCCCGATTCTCAGGCAGACGCTACCTTAGTCAGTATGCATAGCAAAATAATGGCAGATTTAACTTTAGGCGGAGAAGCAATAGATATTCAACCAAGCTCAGTTTCTTTTGAAGCGATTGATGGAGACAGCCCCATTGGAGTCACTAGCTGTGAATATATCGTTTTATATAGAACTGAAGTTGATGATTTGACTCAGTAATACGGCAACATAACAAAGAAGGTTTAATATGTAGTCATATGTTTTAAATCCTTTGGACTGTGGCTTTACTATCAAGATCTAGGTTAATTCAAACAAAGATCGAATCAAGTTCAGGTTCCGATAGCTCCCCAGCCGGAACAGATGCACTCTTAGTAAGAAGTTTAGACGTTACGCCTCTGGAATCGGAAACAGTTTCAAGGGATTTGATTAGGTCTTATATGGGGAATAGCGACCAGCTCTTAAGTAATGTCAGAGTTGCGTTGAATTTTGAAGTTGAGGTTGCGGGATCTGGAGCCGCCGCGACCCCTTCAAGAATGGATAGTTTGTTGCGTGCTTGCGGCCTTTCTTCGACTACTACAGGATCAGCAATTACAGGATCATCACAGGCAGGATCAGCAGGTTCTATAACTCTTGCTTCAGGTGCTAGCGCGACAGATGATTATTACGTTGGCATGACAATCACCATAACTAGCGGAACAGGTAACGGTCATAAAGGCTTGATAGTTGATTACAATGGAACGTCAAAAGTAGCGACAGTAAAACCCGGCGGAACAGCAACATTCGTACCCGGATCAAGCTCAGGTTATTCAATTAGCGCAAACGTAAAATATTTACCAATATCAACAGGGTTTGAATCTACAACGATTTATTTCAATAACTCAGGCGTTTTACATAAGGCGGTGGGCTGTAGAGGAAGCGTGAACCTTTCATGGGGATTAGGTGAAATTCCTACATTCTCTTTCTCCATGACGGGGCAATATGTAGCGCCAACAGATACGGCTTTACCTTCTACAACGTATTCAAATCAGACAACGCCTGTTCTATTTAAATCAGGTAATACCGTTGCTGTTTCTGTGATGGATTACGACACTGCCAAGATTTCAAGTATCAACGTCGATCTGGCTAATGAAATTGTTTATAGAGAGTTAGTTGGTGGATCTACTGAAGTGCTTTTAACCAACAGAGCGCCAACAGGTGAAATCGTTATAGAGGCCCCAACAATTGCCCAAAAAGATTTCTTCACGATTGCTAATGACAACACAACAGGTCGCGTTTGCCTTCAACATGGAACGACAGCCGGCAATATTGTCACGGCGGTAATGCCTGTTTGTGACATTGGAAACCCAACTTACTCTGATGATTCGGGTATTCAGATGCTTTCAATACCCTATGTTCCAACTCCTACAGCAACAGGCAACGACGAGTTAGCTTTAGTCTTCCAGTAAATAATTGCTAAAAAGGTAAGCTAGGCTTAGATTAATACTTAGACATAGTAAATTTAATGGCTTTTACGTTAAAGACATCTGACAGTTATAAATGGCCTGTCTCTATTGATATTCCTGTTGATCATGGAAAGCATGAGCGCCGAACATTTGACGCTGAGTTTAAACGCATAACACAATCAAGAGTTAGGGAAATGGGCGAGATGATAGAGGCCGGTCAAATTACTGATGTTGAATTAGTCCAAGAAGTTTTAATTGGCTGGGATGGCATCAGCGACGAGGATTCAAACCCCGTTAAATTTTCTAATAATGCCCTAATTCAGTTATGCGAGATACCGATGGCGGCAACTGCTATTTCAAGAGTGTTCTTTGAAAGCATCGCAGGAGCAAAAAGAAAAAACTAATAGAGGCTGCCGAGTATTGGGTAGCCGGTGATAAAGACAATACGGAAGATTTAATGGGTGACGCTGCAATGATGGGCATCGCATTACCTGAACCGAAAAAGTCTCCAGATTTTGAAGTTTGGAAAGAGAATATTGATATTGTTAAATGTTTTCTATCAGTACAAAGTCAATGGAATACATCAGTAGGAGGGGTAACGGGTTTAAATTATGTAAGCGTATTAGCTATTATAGATATGTATAAATATGATGAACCAATTGCCGTGTTTGAAGGTCTTCAAGTTATGGAAGCGGCGGCTATGGCTCTTATGAATAAGGAGGGTAAATAATGCCAAGGGGTGTTCCTGGCTCTGGTGGTTCTAAATATGGAATTACCATTGCAGCCAATGTAAAAGGCACGCAGAACATTAAGCGTCTTGGCAACTCCATGCAGGGAGTCCAGGGCAGAGCCAAAAATCTTGCAGGATCACTAAAAGGATTAGTTGGCCCGCTATTAGCAATAGGTGGCGCGGCGGCTGTATTTGGAACACTAAGAAAAAGCTTTCAAGTATTAGCAGAAAGGGAAGCGGATTTTGCAACCTTAGCTAATGGATTGTCAAGGGTTAGCACTGATGCTCCTAAAGCAGCTAAAGCCCTAAGAGGTATGGCTGATGAATTAGGTTTCAAAACTTTATTCGACGAGAAAGCATTTCAAAAAGGTTTTTCATTATTAACGAGCTTTAAAAATATTGGTCTTGATTCTTATGGGCGGGTAGCAGAAACGGCGGCGGATTTAGCGCAGATTAACCAAGTTGATTTAAAAAGTTCTTTCTTACAATTAGCAAAAGCTTTAAGTGATCCGACAAGAGGATTAACGGCGTTAAGTCGTTCAGGTGTGATCTTCACAGAAGAACAACGGAACATGATTCTGGCTCTGCATGAGTCGGGGCAGGAAATGAAAGCGCAAGCTGAAATCCTGAGAATTGTTGAGGGTAGTTATAAGGGAGCAGCAAGAGCAGCGGCTACAGGTTTAGCGGGTGCGTTTGATACGTTAGGGCAAAAGGTAAGAGACTTTAATGAAGCATTTGGGGGAGCCGCCGAGCCATTTATGGAACCCTTAGTAAGGGCAACTACTGAGCTGTTTGATGTAGCTTCACTTGGCCTTGATGGAATAGCTGATGATATGGAGGTTTTTGCTAAGGAGGCACAAATAGCGCTAACACCTCTTTTCAATTTTATTTTAGAAAATTTAAGAAATATATTTACTTGGTTAGATGAGGTCTTTGCAACACAAAGGAATTTAGCAACCATTCAAGTCAAGACAGGCGATCAATTTAAAAAAGTAAGACAGGAATTAATGCTTGATGCAAAAGGACTTCAAAGCGGAAATCTGTTTACTGGCGGCTTAAATTATGGCGCTAATACCAAAGCTATTGATAGAGCTAAAGAAATGGCCGGTGTATATACGGAAGACGATTTCAAGGGGGTTTTATTTCCTAGAAAAGATCTTTTAGGACAGGCAAAGGATTTTAAACCGTTTTTGCAAAAAGCTATTAATGAAGTCTTCCAAGAAAATGTAGCAGCGTATGTGGAAAAAGAATTAGGGCTTAAATCAGTTAAACCAAAAATCAAAGACATTACGCTTTCATTAGAAGAACAAAAAGAGAAATTAAACGGATTAAAGACATCGGCTGATGGTGTTAAAGAAAGTTTCCGTGAAGCTTTTGGTAAAGACGTAAAAGGGAAACTAGAGGCCTTTTCTAATTCAATGAAAACTGTAGGTGAGTCGATGGGTGATATTTTCGTGAAATCAATTAAAGGCATGGAAGACGCTCTTGTCTCCTTTGTCACTTCGGGAAAACTGGATTTTAAATCTTTAGCAAATAGCATTATTGCGGATATGGCTCGGATAGCAATACAACAGGCCATCACAGCACCGTTAACTGGTTGGTTTAAGGGATTATTCAGTGCGAAAGGAAACGCTTTTTCAGGGGGCCAACATTTAACGGCTTATGCAAAAGGCGGCGTGATAGATAGCCCTCATTACAAATACATGGCAGACGGGGGCATTGCCGTTGCTGGTGAAGGGTCTGGGGCTGAGGCGATACTACCTTTAAAGCGTGGTAGGAATGGAATCTTAGGCGTAGAAGGTGGCGGTAATTCGACAAGTATTTCCGTTTCAGTTGATGCAACAGGTAGCAAAGTAGAAGGTGATGAGCCTAATGCTAGAGAATTAGGCAACCTAATAGCCGCTGCAATTCAATCTGAATTAATTAAGCAGAAACGAAATGGCGGCCTCTTAGCCCCTGCATAATTATGGCGACCTTCCCAAGCATTGAATCTGATTTCGGGATTGCTAAAAGCAGCAACCCACAGATCACTACAACGAGATTTCAAGACGGTTATGTTCAGAGAATTAAATGGGGCATGAATGTTGACCCTAAAACTTGGTCGCCTAGATGGAACAACATCACGGAAGCACAATCAGACACAATAGAAGTATTTTTACAAGCCAGAATTGACGATGGTGATTCTTTTGCTTGGACTCCGCCTAATGAGTCAGCGGCGGGGAGATATGTTTGTGAATCTTGGAATAAGACGATGAACTATGCAGGATTAGCAAATATCTCAGCAACCTTTTTAGAAGTATTTGAACCCTAATGGCAATACCTGTATCTGAGTTACAGAAAAGAAACCCAAGCAACATTATTGAGCTTTTTCAGCTTCAATTGTCAACGGCAATTCATGGCACGAATACAACTTATTATTTCCATAATGGGGTTTCTGAAGATGGTTACAGGAATATTATTTTTGACAATCAAGAGTACACAAGGATGCCGATTGAAAGTGATGGATATGAATACAATGGGCGGCAACTACCAAGACCAACTCTTCGCGTTTCAAATATTGCAGGAACAATCACAACCTTACTTTTGACATTGCCTCAGGGATTAGAGGGCGCGAAGGTGACGAGAATTAGAACTCTTGAAAGATATCTCGACGCTGCCAATTTCAGCGGGGGAGACATTTTATTAGAAAATAGTTCGAGTAATTTAATCGTGCAAGAAGATGATTCGCTTATCAATCAAGAGGAAGGGACTAACCCACATGGAACCCCAGATGCATCGGCAATATTCCCAAGCGAGGTTTATTTTATTTCTAGGAAAGTCACAGAGAACAGAGCGCTTGTTGAATTTGAATTAGCTGCAAGCTTCGACCTGGACGGCGTGCGAATACCTAAAAGGCAAGTCTTACCGGCTGATTTCCCTGGCATTGGTTCGTTCTATTCCTAATGTGGAAAGATGATGCTTTAAAACATGCAAAGGCAGAAGACCCAAGGGAGTCTTGCGGTTTGTTAGTTGTAGTAAAAGGGAAGAAGAAATATTGGCCTTGTGAAAATCTAGCTGTTAACCCGGAAGATCAATTTATTCTCAACCCTATCAATTGGGCGGATGCCGAAGACAAAGGCGGGGAAATTATTGCTGTTATCCATAGTCACCCAACAACAAGCCCTCAACCTTCGGAAGCGGATAAAGTCGCATGTGAAAAATCTGGACTTAAATGGTATATCGTTCAACCGAATCTCGAACAATGGGTTGAATATAAACCTTGCGGATTTAAAGCAAGCCTAATTGGGAGGTCGTGGGTATGGGGTGTTAATGATTGCTGGAGTTTATGCAGGGACTATTACCAGGAAGAATTAGGGATTGAGTTAGTGGATTGGGATAGGCCAAATGACCCTGATGATTTTATTAAAAGACCAATGTTTGATACTTGTTTTGAAGCTACAGGTTTCAGGGAATTAAAGCCGGAAGAGGATTTACAAAAAGGTGATTTACTATTACTAAGTATTGGCAGTACAGGTTTAAATCATATTGGTGTTTATTTAGGGGAACAAATACTTTTGCATCATTTACAAAATAGGCTTTCAAGTCGTGACTTATTAGACGAATGGCTACTAAAATGCATAGGTAGGAGGATTCGACATGTTGCGTAAAGTTCGATTGTATGGAGACTTAGCAAAGTTTGTTGGCGAGCGTGTGCTAGAAGCCGACGTTGCTAACGCTGCTCAAGCATTAAGGTTTCTTGTCGCTAATTGGCCTGAGTTAAAGAATTACATGGCAGATAGAAGGTATAAAGTTGTTGCTGATAATTGGGACATAGAAAAAGAAGAGTTGTTTTATCCAACAGGTCAAAGTGATATAAAAATCATTCCTGTTATTGGTGGAGCTGGTGGAAACTGGGGAAAGGTTATTTTAGGAGTTGCTTTAATTGGTATTGGCTTTGCAGTTGGTGGTGGTGTCTTTGGTGCTTCCTTGGCAAAAAATTTAGGTGCTATTAGTTTTGTTAAAGGCGTAGGTGCGGCGGTGGCGTTAAGTGGGGTAGCTGGGTTGCTAACTCCTGTGCCTCCTATACCAGAACTTGCACAAGACCCGCGCAATAATTCGTTTAGCTTTAGCGGGATTCAGAACACTTCAAGGGCTGGTGTTTGCGTTCCTGTCATTTTCGGGGAGGTCATAACCGGCTCTGTTGTCATATCGGCGGGTGTTGATACTCATCAGGTGGAAGCATGAGCATCGTCATTGGAGCTGGTAGCGCAACAGGCAAGGGCGGCGGTGGCGGTGGCGGAACTCCGACTGAAGCGAAAGATAATTTAGATTCAAAGCAATTTGCAAAAGTACTTGATCTCTTAGCCGAAGGTGAAATAGAGGGTTTAGTGGATGGGGCTAAATCTATTTATTTAAATAACACACCTTTGCAGGATTTTCATGGTGCTTACAATTTCAAAGATGTTACTTACGAGGTAAGAACAGGAACATCAAATCAAACAAGCATTCCAATTACTGTTAATACAGAAACTACAAAAACAACAGGACTAAGCACAATTGTCCAAGCAACTCCGGGCGTTGTTCAGATTACAGACAGTGAAGTAGATGCAGTAAAAGTTATTGTCTCTGTTCCACAGTTACAGGAGATTTCAGACAAGGGAGATATTTTTGGAACAGAGGTTGAAATTCAAATACAAGTTCAATATAGCGGCGGTTCTTATGCAACAAAAATTTCAGGAGCATCAGGCAAAATTACAGGGCGAACGGGTGATTTATATGCCCGTGAATATTTAGTCAATTTAGACGGCGCTTTCCCTGTCAATATAAAACTCATAAGAGTTACAGCCGATAGCGGAAGTTCAAAGCTAACAAATGCGATTCAGTGGAACAATTATGTAGAGATTAAATATGAGAATCGAACTTATCCGAATAGTGCTTTAGTTGGTATACGTGTAGACGCGGAGCAATTCACTAGCATTCCAACTAGGAAATACCGTATAAAGGGGCAGAAAGTCCAAATTCCGCATAACGCAACTGTCAGAGCTGATGGAAGCCTTTCTTATTCAGGAACATTTAACGGGACATTAGGGGCAGCGCAATATACAAATGATCCGGCTTGGTGTTTATATTCGCTTTTGACAAGTTCACGTTTTGGGCTTGGTGATCATTTAGAAGCATCAGAACTTGATAAGTTTTCTTTTTATTCGGCTAGTCAATATTGCGGCACTCAAGTTGATGATGGAACAGGAACAGGTTCAACAGAACCACGTTTTGCAATATCGGCAAATTTACAAAATCAACAAGAAGCTTATAGCGTCGTCAATCAAATGTGCTCTGTATTTAGAGCTATGCCTTATTGGGCAGCGGGATCTTTAGAAATTACGCAAGATAGCCCAGCCGATGCGAGCTATTTATTTACTCTTGCTAATGTTTTACCCCCTGGGTTCGTTTATTCGAATACAAGCCAAAGGACAAGGCCAACCGTTGTTGTTGTTAAATATTTAGATCTGGAATTGATGGATGTAAATTACGAAGAAGTTATTGATAGTGCAAACCTGGCAAGATATGGCCGAGTAGTTAAAAACATTGATGCTTTTGGGACAACTTCAAGGGGCCAGGCTAATCGTCTTGGTAAATGGCTTTTATATGAAGAAAACTTAGAAAAGGAACTGGTCAATTTTACAACTTCGGTTTCAGCCGGTGTAATCGTTAGACCTGGGCAAGTTATAGAAATAGCTGATGAGATGAAAAGCGGAACCCGTCGCGGTGGTTTAACCAAAAGCGGTGCAACAACAACCGCCGTTCCTGTTGATGATATTACGGGCATTAGTTATACAGTGAGCGCCTCTTTATCTGTTGTCTTGCCTGATGGGTCAGTTGAGAAGAAAACAGTCAGCGGTATTTCTTCCAATACGATTTCTGTTGTGGGTAATGCTTTTAGTGCAGCGCCTAATGAAAATAGTATGTGGGTATATGAAACAACTGATATCGAGTCTTCCCAATGGCGTGTTTTAACTGTTGACGAACAAGACAGAGCAACTTATTCAATAACAGCTAATGAACATCACTCTGGTAAATATGCACATATAGAATCAAATATTGCTTTAGTTAAAAGAGACATAACTAATTTGGATGTTCCCCCTCCAAGCCCATCAGGTCTAATAGCTACAGAAACAATTTATGAAAATACAGGAATTGCCAGAGTAAAAATTATACTTAGTTGGACGAGCGACAATGATAATGCTTATGTTCGTTGGAGATATGAAAACGGTAACTGGGTAGGCAGGGCAATAGAAGGATCAAAGACCTATGAAATATTAGACACTGTTGATGGAAATTATAGGATTGAAGTTTATAACGTTAGCGCGTCTGGTTTAAGGTCAACTCTGCCAGCACAGTTAAGTCCTTTTGTAGCAGAAGGAAAAACAGCTTTACCCCAGCAAGTCACGGGCGTAAGTCTTTTACCTATAGATGAAGCGAGCGCAATTCTTAGCTGGAACAGAGCTACGGAGCTTGATGTTTTACTGGGTGGCAAAACGCTAATAAGATTTGCACAGGTATCAACCGGGGCTACTTGGCAGAACTCGCAAGAAATCGGGATTGTTGCCACAGGATCACAGACACAGAAGCAAGTCCCTTTAATTGACACAGGTTCTTATCTTTTGAAATTTGAAGATGATGGAGGTCGTCGATCAGGCACGCCGGGTAGTAGTGATTCAGATTGGAATGATTCAAGGGTGACGATTGATTACCCAGCTCCATCAGAAAGGTTATTACTTCAAACAATTGATGAACATACAGCCAACTTCGCAGGGACAGATTCTAATACTGAATTTGATGCAAGCCTGGACGCTTTAAAATTAACCGTAACTGATAACGCTACGGCGGCATCGGGTGAATATACCTTTGCCAATGCTGTTAACTTGACTCAATCTTATTCTGTTAATGTTCGCAGGAATTTAAAAGCATCAGGATTTTTCTTAAATAGTTTATGGGATGCAAGAACAGACTTAATCGACTCCTGGGGGCTAATTGATTCAATAGGTTCTGACCAGGCCGATAAAGTTAATTGCAACGTATATCTAAGAACAAGCCTTGACAATTCAACATGGACAACATGGAGAGAATTTACGAATGTTTTAGTTAAAGCAAGGCATATACAATTCAAGGCGAAACTAACCTGTTCCGATACGAACCAAAATATTCAGGTTACAGAACTAGGAGCCGTATTAGAATTACAAGGAAGAACGGAGTCTATTTCGACTCCAGTCACAACAGGATCATCAGCTTACACAGTGACATTTATCAAAGCCTTTAAAAACACTCCTTCTGTCGTCATTACGCCGACATCGCAGCAAACGGGTGATTTCTATGAATTGGCAAGCATCACAAGAACAGGTTTTCAAGTAACCTTTAAAAATGGTAGTGCTGCCGTTGCTCGTCCATTTGTATGGGCTGCGTCAGGTTTCGGTAAGGAGGTTACTTAAATGAGCAATACTCACGATTACTCGCTCGGGAATGCAAACGGCCTGAATTTTAGAAATGACATTAATAGCGTTCTAGCAGATATTCAATCGACCAATTCAGGTTCCTCAAGTCCTTCAACTACTGTTGCTGGTAAATTATGGATTGATACGACTAACAATTTAATTAAGCTCAGAAATAATAGTAATAATGCTTGGATTACAATCGGCTCAAGCAATACAGCAAATCTAGGTTTAGCTTCTACTGCCTCCCCTTCTTTTAGCGGAACTCTCACATCAGCCGGGGATATTGTTTGCACAGGTACAGGATCATTACAATTACCAGCCGGAACAACAGCGCAGAGGCCAACGGGTGCAACTGGCGACCTGCGATTTAATAGCACAATAAGTAAGGTAGAAACTTATACAGGCTCTACATGGGAAAGCGTCGGTGGGGTTCCCGCTGGGTCTGTTGTATCTTTTGCTCATACAACTCCTCCTAGTGGTTGGCTTGAATGTAATGGGGAGGCAATTAGCCGTTCAAATTTTGCAACACTCTTTGCGGCGATTGCTACAACCTGGGGGGCGGGTGATGGATCAAGTACTTTCGCCCTCCCAGATTTAAGGGGTGAGTTTGTTCGCGGTTGGGATCATTCGAAAGGTACAGATAGCGGAAGAAATATGAACGCAACTGTTCAAACCGATCAAAATAAATCACATAATCACTCTGCTAGCATTTCTGACCCAGGGCATACACATCAAGGTAGAGGCTTGACTTTGAACAATATCTTTGGTGGTGTTGCTGTAACGCTTGGTTCTGGTCAGAGTTACACAGTTGGTTATAGAAACGATAATGTGAACTTTAGTAATGCAAATACATCGAACACTACGGGCATTTCCCTATCTGGTGGAGTTACTGATAATCAAGGCGGTACTGAAGTTAGAGTTAGAAATATTGCCATGATGTACATAATCAAGTATTAGTTATGGCAAACAGGAAGATCAGTGAATTTACAGCGCTAACGGCTCCGGCGGCGTCTGATGTCCTTGCGATTATTGATCAAAGTGAATCAGGGGCAGATAAGAATAAAAAGATTACTTTCGAGGATCTTCTTACTAATGCACCGGCTGGGACTCAAAGTGCTCCGAGCTTTAGTTTCATTGGGGATAATGACACAGGTCTGGCTCAAAGTGGAGACAACGGCTTATTACTGACAACAGGTGGAACAGCACGTTTAACAATAAATTCGGCTGGCCTTGTCACCATTCCGGGCGACTTAACTGTTAGCGGTACTACTACCACTATTGACACAACAACTCTTACGATAAAAGACAAAAATATCGAAGTTGCAAAGGGGCTAGGTAATGATGCCGCTGTTAATGGGGCAGGTATAACGATTGATTCTACTGACGGGGATAAAACATTCAATTGGGTTGATTCCACTGATGCCTGGACAAGTTCAGAACATATAGATCTTGCATCAGGAAAAGTTTTAAAAGTTGCTGGCACGCAAGTTCTTTCTGCTACTCAATACACAGGAAACGCTGCAACCTCAACAAGCGCTGCAACTTTAACAACAGCTCGCGCAATTAATGGCGTTAACTTTGACGGGTCAGCGGCAATTACAGTTACAGCAGCGGCGGGCACTCTTACAGGTACAACTTTAAAAAGTACCGTTGTTACTTCAAGCTTGACCTCAGTTGGAACTCTTACTTCTTTAGCTTCAGGAGCAATAACAACTACAGATAATCTTTCTATTGATAACGCAAAAGAGCTGCGTTTATATGAGGCGGATTCAAACGGCGCGGCCTACGTTGGGATTAAATCTCCAGACGATAAGGGATCAGAAGCTAGTTATACAGTTTCATTACCAGCGGCGGCCCCAACTGCAAATCAAATATTAAAGGCTAATGCTTCTACTCCTACGACTTTGGAATGGGCAACTGATACAGCCACAGACTCAAGTAAAATGCCCTTGGCAGGAGGATCTTTTAGCGGTTCTGTAATTCATAACTATACCGATGCAATTAAGGTTCCTGTAGGTACAACAGGCCAACGGCCCACAGGTGCGGCGGGTCACTTTAGATATAACTCAACCACTGGAAAGTTTGAAGGGTACACGGATGAATGGGGAGAAATTGCAGGTGGTGGTGGAGGTGACGCAGGTCTATTACAGATGGCGCAAACTGTTGCAACATCAATTACTTTAACCACTAACTACAATGCCTTTAGTGTTCAGCCAACAATTGCAAGTGGCGTAACGGTTACTGTGCCAGCGGGTGCGGTATGGGCTGTCATTTAATTAAAGACACTATGCCATCGCATGAATATCAATTAAACTGAAATCATGGCTACTAAAATTTCTGGGACAAATACAGCGGCAAATCCGGGTATAACTGGAGACGACACAGACACAGGTTTATTTTATGGGACTAATGAGATCGGGTTTAGTACTGGTGGAACCTCAAGACTGACACTTGATAGTGATGCATTAACAGTTAGTGGTGAATTAGTAATCAATCATGATGATTGGAATACAATACGAGCATTAAATACAAAAGATGATATCTATGGTGCTTATCTTGTTTTAGCAAAGAAATCATCATCTCCCGCTGATAACGATCAAGTAGGAGTAGTCAATTTCAGAGGTGATAATGATGCAGGAGAAGAACTTACATATGGCACAATAATAGGTAAAAGTATAGATGTTACTGATGGTACAGAAGATGGTCAACTTGAGTTCTATACTGTTGGAAATGGTACTTATGCAGAAAGACTCCGCATCACAAGTGATGGAAAAGTTGGTCTTAATGAAGATACTCCTCTTGCTGATTTGCATATAATTACTGTTGGAAGCAGTGGGCAGAATGGATCTCTACAATTAGGAGGAAGTGGCGCAACACTAGGATTAAAACTTGAATATGATCAAAGCGGTAATACTGTTTCAAAAATTACTGCAAACCCAACATATACAAATTCTTCTTCCCAATTAAAAATTTGTGTTGATGGAGATAATAACGCTGACCAATTAGTATTAACAGGAGACGGGAATGTAAAAATAGGTGATGGCAACCTAGTAATAGGAACCGCTGGTCACGGTATTGACTTTAGTGCTCAGAGTACTCACGCTGCTACAGGTGCGACTACAACTGCAGAGCTTTTGGATCATTATGAGGTTGGCACATGGACACCAACTGTTGATGGTTCAGGACATAGTTATAGTCAACAACACGGTGACTATACAAGAATTGGCAACGTAGTAACTGGTAGTTTCTACATGACTGTATCTACTTACGGATCGGCTGGAGGTCGAGCAGGTAGTCTTCGTGGGCTGCCCTATACTTCTGCTTCAATTACGGCAGGTGGAAACCCTGTATGGTGGCAGAATCTAAATACTAATTATGTTTTCCTTAATTTTTACACGTACAACTCTGCATACTTTGATTTCTATGGAATGACCTCTGCAAGTGATGACGCTACTTGGGTCAATCCCTGGCAAACAAGCACAAGTATTCAAGGTGTTTTTCAATATAATGTAGCTTAATTAGACCGTAGCTAAGTCTCTAAACTAAGTTTCATTTAAACCTGTTTAGTTCAATCGAACTCTCCTAAAAATGGCTACCTTAACCGAAGAAAAAATGAACGACAAATTGGAGGTAGTCAATAGATTCAACCTTCAGATTAGGGAGGCGACCATTATTAAGCGTGACGGGGTAGAGATTTCAAGAACTTTTCATAGGAAAGTATTAACACCTGGAACACTAGACGATTCTGACAATCTTATAGAGACAGACTTATCAGGCGAGGACGCTGATGTTAAAGCCGTTGCAGAAGCAGCTTGGGGAGTTGGAACAGTAAAGGCAGACTACAAAGCTTTTCTTATAGCTAACAAAACAGCTACACCATAATGTCAAAGCTCAAATTACAAGCAACAGACGGTTCGGCTGGAACTGTATCTCTAAAAGCACCCGCATCAACAACGGGTAACGCTGAATTTGAGCTAACCCTCCCTGGGAATGCGGGGAGTAATGGGCAGCTTTTATCCACGAATGGATCGGGTGTCTTAAGTTGGTCAGATGATAACTCTGGTGTTTCGCTTAGTGGCTCGACGAATAATACTATTGCAACTGTAAGCGGAGCTAATGCGCTCGTCGGTGAGGCAAATCTTACCTATGATGGAACAGATTTAAAGCTAACTACAGACGCTAATGGCGAAGGAATAGTAATGTATTCCAGTGGTTCTACTTTCTCTAAATTATCTGGTGACGCTAATAGAGCAAGTGAGAATCAAAGTTGTTTATATATTCAAGCAAACTGGAACGGAACAGCGGTTGGTGCGATAGATTTCGTTGCTGGTCCAGATACAACAAATAAAGATGATGGGCACATAAAATTCCAAACGGCAACATCTGGAAGCACTATTACAGAAAGGATGCGTATCGATTCTGAGGGGAGAATTGATTTAGGTGGTCAAACTAACAGTTCAACTGGTATAGGAGTTTTAAGAACAAAACACCATACAACCTCAAATAATCCAGTAAATGTCATTGGATGTGTTTCAGGTAGTGGCTATAACAACGTTCAAATTGGTGGTAATGATACAAGTTTTGCTGGCACTGCATCAACTGCCGTTAGATTTTATACAGCAGCAAACGCTACAACAGCAAATGGGACATATAGAGGACAATGGGATGGTAGCGGAAACCTTTCTATAGATGATGGCAACCTAATAGTTGCCTCTGGTCATGGTATTGACTTTAGTGCTCATGCTAATGACGGAGGTATGACAAGTGAACTGTTTGACGATTATGAAGAAGGCGGATTCACTCCAGGCAGTACAAATGCAGACTTTTCAACTAAAACTGGATGGTATACGAAAGTTGGTAGATTAGTTCATGTTCAACTAAAAGTAGAAGGCGGTAGTAATTTTAATGGTAGTAATGCTGTCTATATTACTGGATTACCTTATACTAATGCAGCGAGCAAAGATGTTGTTGGAAGTGCTTTGTACTATAAAATCAGCTTTGCATCTGGTTATACTGATCTTGTAGCACCTTATATCGCAGGTGGTGGTACTAGCATATATTTCATGAGAATGAATAGTGGTAGCGGTAGTGGTAACTATCTTCTTGCAGATGCCTTTCACACTAATGCATCCATTGATGTTAATATCACATACTTTGCAGCTACATAATTAGACCGTAGCTACGTCTCTAAACTAAGTATTACCAACGCTTGAATTATGGCAGATCTAAAACTAATTGCTGATTCTGGTGGTGGAACGGTATCCCTAAAAGCACCTGCTACTACAACAAGTAATGCAGCGGTAACGTTAAAGCTCCCTGTGGCTGATGGGAGTGCGAACCAACTATTAAAAACTGATGGCTCTGGTCAGTTGGGATGGGCAACAGATGGCACGACTGACAGTACTAAAATGCCTCTCGCAGGTGGAACGTTTAGTGGGGATACTCTATATAACGATTCTGTAAAAGCTAAATTTGGGACATCATCAGATCTTCAACTACATCATACAAGTAATGTTAATTATGTAGATAATGCTGGCACTACTAATTTAGAAATTAGATCTAATGGTGGTTCTGAATATATGGCTAGTTTTAAAGCTGATTCCTCAGTAGATCTCTATTATAACAGCTCAAAGAAATTTGAGACAGAGCCAAAAGGTATAATAGTTAATGGTGGTGGATCTGGTGAAGGTTTAGTTCAAATTATAGGAGCTAATAGTTCTTCTTCCACTATTGAATTTGGTGATACAGATGACGATGATGTTGCTCAGATTTGGTATGACCATTACGGCAAAAATCTATATTTTAGGACATCGGAAGATGCTGGTATGAGTTGGCATGTTAATGGATCTGAACGTTTAAGACTTAATTCAGCTGGATGGTTAAAAGCTTGGGGAACATCTTCAACTATTATTGGTTCTGCTAATAACTACCATGAGCTTAATGCTGACACAGCTCATAATCTTACTTTAGGTTTAAGACATAAATCCTCTCAAGGGTATGGTATACAAACTCAATTAGCTCATAGTGGTTCTGGACATTACCATTACTTAGCCTATGATTACGTTAATGATGTTATACGCTGTGTCATTCGTGGAGATGGTGACTTAGAAAATTCCAATAATAGTTATGGACAGTATTCAGATATTAAACTTAAAGAAAATGTTGTTGATGCTAACTCTCAATGGGATGATATTAAAGCTCTAAGAGTTAGGAATTTCAATTTCAAAGCATCTACTGGACAAAGTACACATAAACAACTCGGATTAGTAGCTCAAGAAACTGAATTAGTTTGTCCTAATCTTGTAAAGGAAATGCCAGATTTAGAATATGATAATGAAAATAAAGATTTAGGAACAACAACTAAAGCTATTAAATATTCTGTGCTTTATATGAAAGCTATTAAAGCTCTTCAAGAAGCAATGGCAAAGATAGAAACCTTAGAAACAAAAGTAGCTGCTTTAGGTGGCTAGGTCATAGCCTAGGGCTATACTTACGCTATGTCTAAATAGTCCTAATGTCTTCTGTAATTGATGCCAAAATTGCTACATGCGAAGCGACTCTTGTCGAAAAGAAAGAGTATCTAGGTCAGGTGCAAAATGCTGAAAGGGTAACGACCCAAGATATTATTGGGCTTCAAGCTGCTATTCAAGTCCTAAAAGATACACAGGCAGAAATGCTTTCTAGCGCTGGCCAAGCTGCTGAAACTGCTGAATGTGAACTTGCCCAATAAGGTATAAGGGCGTCAGGCTAGCAGCCAAGGCAAGGATCATAATCAAGGCCGGGGTTAAAGCTCTTAGAAACGCATCGCGCCAAATATTGTCATACATGCTTTTTATTGTCTTTACGTTTATTATGGCGACGTATTGATATTAAATCATGGTAAGAAAAATTCTTGACGGATTGGCCGCCGCTAGTTTCGTCTTAATTCTAGGAACTCTAGGCTCTGCTTTTTTCGGGTACAAGTACATCACGAGCGAACAAGGTAAGGCTCAAATCAAAAACGCAATTATGAGTGATTTGCCTGGTGCTATTGGTGATCAATTACCAAAGGTCACAGGGCCAGCCTTGCCGTTTAAATAAAACTGTTTGGATAAGCGTAAGACTGAGGAAGAGAAGAAAGAAGAGGCAAAGCAAAAAGCTAAAACCGAATGGCTAGAAGCGCAGTTAATTAACGAACAAAAGAAAAAAAATGAGCGAAATTCAGATCCCAGAAGTTCCAGAGATTAACGTTCCTGAGATCTTAGAAATACCGGCGGCTATTGTTGTTCCACCTGCTATAAATTTGCAGCAAG
>Ga0209404_10000770_pt1 | contig 24154 bp, 35 predicted proteins | sample TroAtlMetagenome_2_FD_187447 | JGI IMG/M metagenome (GOLD analysis project Ga0209404, IMG submission 187447) | Marine eukaryotic phytoplankton communities from Atlantic Ocean - Tropical Atlantic ANT8 Metagenome (SPAdes) (version 2) | ecosystem: Environmental > Aquatic > Marine > Oceanic...
TTTTAGTACCAACACCATCAGCACCAGATACTAAAACAGGTTCCTCATAACCAGAAGGAACCTTAAACATACCATTGAATCCACCAATGGTAGGTGCTTTCTTTTTGAGTCTTTCTACAAAAGCATTACCTGCTTCTATGTCCACACCAGCAGTTTTATAATCCATCAGATTCCTCCAATGCTTTCTTCCAAGCTTCGATTAAGAGTTGCAACTCTTTAATCCTAGACTCTGCATTTTTAATTTTTTCTTCTAAAGGTTTCATGAAAATAATGCGTTGACAGATACTACTTTAGCATTTGGGTTACGTGCAAGTGCAACCTTTCTTGCTTCATCATAATTACGTGCATGTACAGTCTCATTAAAGACCTGTCCTGCTACAAATAGTTTTACTTCACACTTCATAATTTAATAGGACTAATTCCTTCCTTGTTGCTTGATCTATATTATAGCACCCTACGCTCCTCATGGTGTAAGTGTGTGCAAATTCCCCAACTGTCCACTCCCTAAAACGATCCTTTACAATCTGACTTGAATTATATGATACAAGCATAGGTGAAGTAAAGTGATCACATGCCCTTGCAAACTCATCGTGGTCAAAGGTTTTATGCATACCACCCTTCTTACCATAAAGATTATCTTTGATGTCATAGGGTGGATCTAGGTACACAAAAGCACCTTTCCAATCCGTTAACAATTCTTCATAAGATCTATTGGTGATCTTCCAGTTCTCAATGAGTTTTGAGTACTCGCTAAGTCGTTCAATTCCTCTATAGGAGAAGTTGGATTCGGATGCCTGTGGGGAGAACGAGGAAGACTCAGTAAGACCACTAAAGGAACACTTATTAACGATATAAAAAGAGCAGGCTCTATCAAAGTTCGATTTTTCTTTGTCATTTATATTCTCCTTACTAATATTAAAAAGTTTTCTAGCAGTATCCCTATCGGGATGAAAGTTCTTCTTTGAAAGAATAGCAGCCTCAAGATCTTCTCCATTATGCTGTAGTTCTTTCCAGAAGTTTACTAAAGGTTCATAAAGATCATTAACCCAAATCTCTATATCAGGATATCGTTTCGTAATCTCTAATGATACAGAACCACCTCCTAGAAATGGTTCACGAAATTCTCTATACTCATTAAGATTTGGAAGAAACTGTAGTAGCTTTACTACAGCTCTTGACTTACCACCAGGATACCTGAGTGGTGTCTTTAATGACTTTAGAGTTTTCATTAATAAAATTTAGGACGATTAACTTCTACTTCAACTGCATCAAATATTCTATTAAGAGATTCTGCATATGATCTATATCCAGATCCAACATACATCTGTCCTGCAAATACTGATACTGTTGCAGCACCCCAAAACAAATAATAGAATCTGGACTTAACCTGATGTCTTTGTTTCTTCTTTAGTTTAGTCATACTTATTCACCATTATATTAGTTGTAATTACAATCCGTTCCTCATCACTATCACTAGATTCGCATCCATGTGTGACGTGACCAGGAAAGATTAGATAGTCACCTGTCTCTACAGGAATAGTTACTGGATTCTGTTTATGAGTGTAACTAATCTTAGTACTGTCACTATTCAATACAGCAGTACTCATACCTCCAGATGGTTCAACCATAAAGTTGCCACTATCCTTTGGATGATTCAAATAATAAGCACAAACATAATCAACGATTCCGTGATCATGTGGTAGTGTTCTAGCACCTCTGTAATGAACGTTAAACCATGCTCTGTCTATCAAGAAGAACTTATCTTCAGTTCTATTACTTTCCTGTAAATCAACACTATAAAATCCTGTATCAAATACAGGATTGAGCATATGATTTGGAACACGAGTTCGATCATTCACTCTAAAATGAATGAACTGTAAATCATTATACAACTTTTTGTAAAATGGTGCAAGCTCTTCTATCCTATGTGGACGATACCTATCGTAACCAACTGTAGAAAATGAGTTACCCTCCTCTAAAGGAGATTGGATCTGTCCACTACATTGATCTTTTATCAATGATAGATTCTCTTTTATCTCATTATAATTTTTAGGAGGATCAATATGACCTTTCCAAATATATGGAGTGTCAATATTTACAGCATCAATCATCGACTAACTCCAGATCATGTATACAATCAACAGTAACTTCATGAGTATCAATACGATACCAATGTTTATTAACACCCAAAACATCAGGATAGAATCCAAGATACTCTATGTCCTCAGTTTTATTCTCACGTAACCATGCTTGCAACCTATGGTGCATTAAATCATCTTTAGTAATTTTCATTTGAATTCACCCATAATGTCTTTTTCTATGGCAAATAGGGCATAATGGTATGCACTTTGCCTTTTCACAAATAAGTTTTTCTCTACCATATCTAAACTTACCATCACCCAAGTTAAATAATTTTATAGTACCAGGCAAATGATGATACTCTAAGTATTCAGTAGTTGTTTTACCAACAGATGCACAGTCCACACATACATCATCTTTTGTCAACTCTAACCAGAACAGTTTTTTTCTTGCTCTTTGCTCTGCTGATTTCTTTTGATTTTTCTTTTTAAACTCTGGATCATCCTTTCTTGCAGCATACCAATTTGCTTGAGATTGTGTTTGTTTATCTCCTGTATAAATCGGGTCTAATTTAGTTCCATGTGTCATTTGAATTCACAACTCATCATAATTTCTGTAAGACATGCTAGTAAGTTAATCTCATGATCAGCAACGATAGTAGCATCTTTCATGTACCTTGCTATTATAAGAACTGCTTCAGGAATTGAGGCAGGTTGTAGAACAGTATATGTACTGTCATATATCTTACGGAATATGGTAGTGGGATCACTATCCATATGCTGAACTACCCATCCCTTAACAGTCTTAAAGTCTTTCTTCTTTAATGCCGAAAGCAGACTATCAAAATTAATATCAGCAACGTCAGCAAGAATAGCTGCATCAATGGCTCCACTAGCAGAATAGCGTTGACACTCATTGATAACCCTACGCCAGTCAGGATAATACCTAGTAATAAGTTTAGCCAGAACTTTATCTTCAAATGTAACATCTTCTGTTTTTAATATATTTCTAAGACGATCAAAGAACTGTCCTTGTAATGGTACAGACTGTCCGTTCTTCACACGAAAATCTATAACAGTACAACGTGAATGAAGTGGTTCAATTATCTTATTGACAAAATTACAAGTAAGAATAAATCTACAATTATTGTGATACTCCTCTATAGCAGACCTCAGACATAATTGAACATCGTTGGTTGTGTTATCTGCCTCATCTATTATAACGACCTTATGGGACGTTCCAGAGGTCAATGAGACGGTTGTAGCAAACTGTCTAATCTTATTCCTAGCAGTGTCAAGGAACCTACCTTCATCCGATCCATTGATCAAAATGTAAGATGCTCCTATCTCATCACATAGAGCTTTAGCAATAGTTGTCTTACCTACACCAGCAGATCCAGACAACAAAAGATTGGGGATCTCACGCTGCTCTACAAAACCCTGAAAAACATTCTTAATGCTATCAGGTAAAATACAATCCTTAACTGTAGAAGGACGGTATTTCTCGACCCATAAAAAGTCTTTACTCATTATCTAATACTAGGTTAAATGAAAAGGTCATACGCATTGTAGCACTAGTAGATGGTTCTACGCAATGCTGTATGTACGGTGGGAAAAGTATCACATCACCATCCTTGAGATCAGGTTTCAACTTATCAGCAAAGTACTCTTGAAATATAGGACTTGCATGTGGAAACTTATGTACTCGATTGTTACAATCTGGACGGAAGAATGTTGTTGGAGTTGCTCCTCTGTAGTAGTAAATACCACACCAGTAAGGAGTTCTCTTAAAGCATCCATTCAAATGTGTATGTGGTTCTTGTCCTTGTTGCTCATGATAGATGTTATACCAGAAGTGATCAAAACTAAATTTATCTGGCAACTGATATTCTTGGAAGATCTCTTTCATTTGCTCTCCCAAATCTCTCATGAGATTGTTTCTTTCATCACGAAAGACTACAGGATCATCATCTGGTATTCTAGGAAAAGTAGAATTGACAGATTCAATCCATCCATCAGGTTTCCTATCCATCTTCTCAACCATAGGAAAATCATACTTACTATGATTCTCAAATCTAAATGTGAATATAGGGCAAAAGAAAACTTGATGTAATAGCATTAGGGTTCCAATGCAATGTAGTACTTAAGATTTAATTTCTCATTAGTCCACTCAGAGATAAGCTTGTTAGATACTCTAGTTGTAAATACATAACTATCATCTGGTTCATCCTTATTGAGAACACGATTGAGATCAATGATTCTAAGATTCTCTACCTTAACATCAAGTTGTAAGTTTCCTTCACAGGATCCGTTAACCTTCTGCTTGTAGTTGTTACTAGTATCATTCTCTCTATCTCTAACAACCAATCTGATATCACCATTAGCACATTCAAATGTAAGATCAGGAACACGAAGAACATCCATAGATGCTTTCCTAAGACTAACCATATCATCGTTTGTGATAGTGAATTCCAAATCAGGATCTGGAAAGTTAACACTCTTATCAGGTGCTGACTTCAATGTAATCTCTGGATCTGAAAAATAATAACGAACTGATCTATGTCTATCTCTGATAGTAACATAATCATCAGAATCAAACTCAAGATAAGGATTATCAAAAAGTGCAAGACTCTTTAAAAACTGACCAAGATCATAGATAGCAAAGTCTATTGGAAAATCTTCCTCGCATGTATATTCTGCTAGGATATTCTCTGCATTACTAATAGTTTTAATTGTATTACCTTTACGGAATACAATAGACTGATTGATATCTACGAAGTTGGTTAATACACCAATCGTTTCTTTTGTTAACTTAACTTTACTTGTCATAATCTACTGAAAAGGATGTAGGGTTGTTAGCGTTAATCTGGTCTGCTTTAGCTTGCTTATCACTAAAGTGACAAAGGAGAATAGCGTAATGAGCAATCTTAATGATGTCCTTACGTGCTGTACCCTTCCTATCATAACGTGAAGCATATTTCAAAATATTAGACCTACAGAATGCTTCAGCATCACCAACAGAATCAATGAGATCTAATGTTTGAATCCCATTCTTACTATAGTGAGCACTGTAGGTACTACTGATATAATCTGAGATCTCTTTGAGGATCTCGTTTTCATTATATTTCAAGGTTTCCAGACATATAGTATATCATTATAATAGCACTCTCTCTTGAATCCGTCAAGATTGACCACCGTGAACTTTGTTCCATCGCCACTAAGGACTTTACTTGGAGCAATAGTACAGTGGTTATCCCTGACAGTAACCAGTTGACCGATTAGACTACTCATTTATTTCCCCCAGATAGTTTCGACTTAACAAATCCAATGATAACTTTAAACAATGATTTACTTGCATTACCTTTGAGTTCATCAAACAAAAGCATATTTAATCTGAAAGCATTATTAGCTTCTGCTATCAATGCATCAACTTGTGATTGATCTAACTCTAATGTATCTAGTGTTGAGCGATATTTCACTTTCCATTCTTTAGCATTATCTATTCTAGGAAAGTCATAGAATCTTAATCCTTCACCGTCAGGTGGTTGTAATGCATTCTCTGCTATACCTTTAAGAATCTGACCACCTGAAAGATCACCAATGTATCTTGTATAATGATGTGCTATCAAAAGATATGGATTATCTTTTGCAACTTCATTAAGTCTAGCAACATAGGTGTTGCAAGGTTCTGATGGTTTTGCAAGATCTCTCCACATAGGACCATAATAATATCTAAGATCTAATTCTAGTCCTGATGTACGAATTAGATCCACTTGCCATTGTTGTAATACTCTAGCAAGAGGATCTTTAGTATCTTGAATCAACCTCTCCATTGTGGAATACACAAAGTAAAAGTCTGTAATTAATTTACGGTATTCTTCTGGATCGAGAACACCCCGAAGGAAGGAGGCAACGAATTTAGTATTCTCCGCTGCCGAATGGGACTCCTTAGTTCCTTCCTTTAATTGTTTTGCTAGATCTATCATCCTAATTCCTGAACTTCAGTTTCTATCTCTGCATCTATCTTATCATACAATTCGATAAATGACTGCTTTGTTTCGTCATCGAAACGATTGACGCAAACTTTGATTGCTTTTAAACGATCATTCCAAATTGCAAATGCACGAATGATGTGTACTAAACGACGAGTTGAAATAACTTCATCTATACCACCATCTCTAAAAGTCCTACGAATAATGTCAGACCAGTTAGCGAGGTTCTCACAGAAGTTCTCGTCTAGTACGCCAAGACTACCAGCAACCTTTTTAAGTATCTTGGTTTCAATAGTCACTGTAGGATACTCTTGCTCAAATGTCAAGGCGAATCTTTCAAGGAAGGCTTCATTGAGCACGTTAGTTCCAATGAATCTTCCATCGTCTGAACCCTTACCCTTAGTATTTGCGGTTGCGACGATGTTGAATCCTGGTCTTGGTCGAACGAACTTTCCAATTTTTTTAAGGAAAACACCAGTTCCCTCAAGGATGCTTTGAAGGCAGAGGATCTTGTTAGAGGCAAGGTCGATTTCGTCAAGGAGCAAGACTGCACCTCGTTCGAGAGCTTCAATGACTGGGCCATTGTGCCATACGGTTGCACCGTTAACAAGACGGAAACCGCCAATAAGATCATCTTCATCTGTTTCAATAGTAATGTTTACACGAATAAGTTCTCTACCTAATTGAGCACATGCTTGCTCTACACTAAGTGTCTTACCATTACCAGAGAGTCCAGTAATGAATGTTGGATAGAACATCTTAGATCCAATGATCTTCTTTACATCAGCAAAGTTACCAAATGGTACATAGTTTGGATCCTTAGTTGGTACAAGGTTCTCTTCTACAACAGGTGTTGCTGGTAGTCCTTCATAGACTCTTTCTAACTTCTCAGCAACAGATAGGTTCCACTTACCTCTTTGTATCTTTTGAAACTGTGGAAGTTTATTAATTCTTTTAGTAACGCTCTGTACTTGTACACCAAACTTTGTAGCGAAGCTTTTAACGTTATCGCTGGTAACGACCTCTCCGTTCGAGGAAAGAAAAGAGACTAGATCTTCATCTGTAAATTTCGCTTGAAATGGCATTGCTTTGTTTGTTCTGTATGTTTATAGTATAGGATAATATGAGAGGAATGGGGAAGATAATGGACACTTCCCCAACTGTCATGCTACGTGTGCTACGAATGAATTAAGTAGCTTCTTATTAGTAGACTTTTTCTTGAGCATCTTCTTAAATGCTTTTGTAATCTGTCCCTTAGTTGCATCCTCAGCAACATCAAATTCAGTATCACCATCCAAATCTTTATTGGATATAGCATATAAAGCAGTGTATCCTTTTGGTTCTGGTATGATTGCAGACTTCTCTTTCTTCCACTGTCTTTGAACATCCTCGTAATGTTCATATGTAGCATATCTTCCAACGTAACTAGAAAGATCTCTACCATTAAGAAGACGGATACCGATAACATTTACACCAGCATTTCTATCACGAACCTGCTCAATTAAAGTAACTGTTGCCATTGTATATCCATTGAACGGATTATATACTCTACCAGTATTACGATCACGTAAGCATACATCATAGTCTATACCATATGGACGAAGAACTTCTTCACCTCTATGCTCATAAAATGTTTGCTTACCGTATGAAGAACTACATGCTTCACCATCACTAAGTATGCATACATTTACTTTCTGTAAATCATTATCCTTTTTAAATTGAGGAACAACATAATTCATCATTACGATTGCTTCATTCAAAGGAGTTCCAGAAAGATTTAAACCTGGTGTATAACGGTATCTAGTACTGTATGTAATACTATAAGCTTCTCTCCAGATATTCTTACACATACGCTCATAGTCTTTACCATTTGAACGAGAAGAAATAAAGTTCATCAAAGTAAACTGTCTAGGATTAATATAGAACTTATCTCTTTCTAATCCCTCATGATCTCTATAATCATAACTGTAAAATAATTCTTGATAATCTTCTTTCTCATTACACATAGCACGTTCTGCAACCTCCCACTCATTAGTGAAAGCATATACTTCAAATGGGATCTGAACTTTCTTACAGAATGCAGTCAAGTTAAGTAACTGTTTTACAGTAGCAAAGATCTCATTCTGCATAGATCCAGACCAATCAAGAATAAAGATTAGTCCGTGATTCTTCCCATCAGGAACAACATTAATTCTCTTAAATAAGTCTTCGTTGAATTGATAAGTATGAAGCTTCTTTGTATCGAGAACCCCAGTACGAGCAGAACCAGTACGAGCATAATTGTCAGCTGATTTCCTACATTCAAATTCTTTAACCAAGTAGTTAACTTCTTTCTGAGATTGTTTACGGAATTCACGATACTCCTGATCAACTTTATCATAGGATGTTCCCCAAATATATCTTTGATCTTCATCTGCTTTTTCAAATGCATTCTCATCTACATTCTGATCTATCCATGCATGAACCTTTTCCCAATCAGCAATGTATCTATCTAACTTGCAAGGTAACTTATCAGGAATTTCAATGTATGATATTGGTCTGCCAAGATTAGGAGAATTTAATTCTTCAGAAGATTCATCAAATGCACGTTGTGTTTTAGATTTTTCAATATCACTATGCTCACCACCAGCATTACCACTGGTAGGATTATTCAATTCTTCAAGTAATTCTTCATCTGTCATATCATCAACTTCTTTCTTACTACCCTTACCTGACTGACTAACTTCAAATTCTTCATCACTATCTTCATTATTACCTTCTTCTGCTCCACCTTGTTCTGCACCTTTAAGAGATTCTACTTCTTCTCTATTAAGTTCTTCTTGTTGTGCTTTAACATACTCATATATGTCTTGAGAAAGAGTACATACTTCATCAAAAGTTTCTGTAGTCTCTGAACGTGTTACAAATACTTTTTCTTCATCAGAGAAAGGAATCATTGCACTAGCACCAACCTTATAGTTAAGATTGATACGGTCAATCAATTGAAGTTCCTCATAATCTATGCTACTAACTCCAAAGAAATCATTAGCATTAAGTTCACCATAACCAAGATAAAAACTCTTTGTTAAACCAGGATACTTACGCTTCATTAACTTCTCAATACGTACATCCTCTACTACATTAATATAATCTTGAGGGCATGTTGTTGGTGGTTCAATGTTTGGAGTATAAAGTGCATGTCCTACTTCATGACCCACAAGCATATCATATACAACACTACTTGCTCTATCCCAGTTAGGTAGAGTCAATACCCTGCGTTCAACATCGAATGATGCTGTATCTACAGTGCGATGCTCAACTACTAGGTTCTCTGTCGCTAGTAGTCTTGCTAAATTTCCTTTGATTTCCTGCTGTGACATGCTTGACTTTGTTTGATATACACATGATAACAGAAAAATACCCTAGCCAACCAGTGAGTGTGTCACTTCGTGAACTGTCTCACTAATGGTCGAATAGTTCTTAACTTTCTCAGCAGTAATAGTTCTATCAAATTTATCACTAAGTAGTTCCTTGTGACTTATGACAAAAACATTAGTGCTATCATCGAAATTACGTAAGATCCAACCAAGATCAGAAGCACCAGATTGGTCAAGCGAGCCGTCAAATATTTCATCTAAGATAAGAAGGTTAGTGTCCACGCTATTTTTAAGTTTAGCAACAGAACGCCAAGTAAGCAACAAAGCAATATCAATTCGAGCTTTTTCGCCCTCCGAGAAACTGTCATAGGAAAATACATCCCGATACCTACTCTTAATTATTTCTTCAAAGTTCTCATCAAGGGTAAAATTGACATAAAAGTCCATGGACTGAAGATACTTATTGATCAATTGATTCATAGCAGGAAGGTATGTCTTGATGATTCTAGTCTTGATACCATTATCTTTTAGTAACTGACTAGCAACAAATAAAGTATCCTTATCTTTCTTACCAACAGATAGCTGCTGCTTCAATCCTTTCTTATCTTTTATAAGACCTTCCAACTTAATAAACTCTGCTTTCTTATCTGGATTAGTTCCTTCTAACTCTTTAATCTCGTTATCTATATCAGTGATTGATTTTCTTATGCTAGTAATCTGATAGTTCGCTTGACTAATAGAAGAGTTACGGTTAAGTACATCTTGTGATAGTTTTGTAAACTCATCTTCTCTTTCCTCTTCTTTTTTAATTGCAGATGCAAGATCATCCAATCCTGTATTCAAATTATTTAATTCATCCTCACCTTCTTTTATTTTACCTTCTCTAAATTCATCATTTAATTCTTGTGTACATGTAGGACATACATGATTGTCCTTAAAGAACCCATGCTCTTTCTCACATGCAGATAATTTAGTTTGTATTTTAGTAAGGAATTTATTTAACTTCTTAAGTTTAGTCTTAGAGTTTGATAACTCTTCCATCTTAGCAGACAACTCCTCTACTTCTTTGGTAAGTCTTTCAATCTCTATAGTATTCATTGTCTCATCTTCCATCAAGCATCCCTTCTTCTCATTCTTCTTATCCACTTCCTCCTTATTTCTTTTCTCCATATCAAACATATACTTCTTCTGAAGATCTATCTTCTCTTCCAAAAGATGTACTTGATAATCTAAATCTTTAATCTCTTCATTATTCTCTCTAACCTTATCCTTCAATCTCTGATTCATAATAGAGAACACTTGAATATCTAAGATATCCTCAATGATCTCTCTACGTTGAGGAATAGAAAGCTTCATAAAAGGAACAAAGGTACTGGATCCTAACACCACGATCTGTGTGAAGGACTTAAAGTTCATCTTCAGTACATTCTGTTCTAGATTCTTCTGTTGATCTACTGCTTTAGAATCTTCATCCCATTGCTCTCCATTACAATAGATCTCAAACTTATTAGGTTTAATACTCCTATGGATTTTATAATCATTCTTACCAATACTAAATTCTATTTCAACTACAGTATCTTTCTCGTTGATACTGTTGACCAACATACTCTTACTAATTTTTCTGAATGGTCTACCAAACAACGAAAAGGTCAACGCATCTAAGATGGTTGACTTACCAGCACCATTAGTGCCAACAATTAAATTTGTTCTAGAACGCATCAAATCAACTTCTGAAAATACATTCCCTGTTGATAGGAAATTCTTCCAGCGAACTTTTTTAAAAAGAATCATTTATCAGTGGCATCATCTATGGGTGGTACTAATAGGTCATCAGGAGATACGATGGTAAATAATTGTCCTCGCTCCTGACATGCTCCTATTATAACATGGTCTTCAATCTCTAATACTTGCATAGGTGGATAGTCTGGATCATTATCCAATTGATAACAATACCTCTCAGCATCATCCTCAACTTGAAACAATGGAACGATCCTTTGTTTTGGATTACTGCCTGACCACACAGAGAATACCCCTTCTGGTTGATCCTCTAGGGTGACAATAAACATTAAACTACCTCACAACTTTCAATATATAGGGATCTCATTAGTTTCTTTAGGTCTGATTTATCTACTGCTATCTCTACCTCATCAATATATTCATTGAGTAAAGTAAGAGTATCTTTAGTAGATACTTCTAGATCTTGTTTCTCGTCTTCACTGACAAGAGTCTCTACGATTTTAACATCATACACTCCTGCATTATAAAGACGATCTACCAGAGTTTCAAACATCTGATAGTTTTGCTTTTCTTCTACAATAATTTTGATAAACTTATTCTTGTAGAAAGAAGCATCAAGTTTATTGTAGTCATGCTCAGTATCATTATAGAATACTTTTTCAAATATTTCAAATGGATTCTTAATGAACTTAAGTTTATCAGTTTCCGTATCATAGATATGGAATCCTCTTTGATCCTTATAATCATTCCAGAACATCTGATATGGATTACCTAAGTACTGGATGTTTCCTTTCTTTGATCTATGATGAAAATGACCAGACCATACTCGATCAAACCTTTTAAATTTAGATGGTTTAAATCCACCGTGATCAAATTTCATTCCAGGTGTTACTTCAAACCCATCAATTTCTAAGTGACCACAACATATATCAGCATTACTAGTTTCTAAAAACTTATCTGATATTTCTGAATTGGCATGATTAATCCATGGCAATAGTAGAAAATTCTTACTACCAAATGAACACTCATAAGGTTCACTGAATATTCTAATATTGTCATACTGTTCTAACAATAACTCAGGGGAATTAATATGACTACTGTTCTTATAGTATGTCGTATGATTCCCTAGAATCATGTATACATCATACTTTCTAAGTCTGTCAAAATAATGCTCCTTAATACGAGCAAAAGTATTAAAGTCCAGAGACTTTCTATTATCAAATGTGTCGCCCAAATCAAGGACAGTGGTGATACCCTCTCGTTCAAGAGTTGGGAAAAATATTTCATCATAAAATTTTTGGAAAAAATTCCAGAACGGAAGAGAACCCTTACGTCCATCTAAATGTTGATCGGTAATTACTGCTATCTTCATACTAACTGATCTAGTGTGTATAAACTAATCAACTCCAATTCATTATCTAAAAAAGTAAAAGGATCATGCTCCTTCCTATCAATGATAGTAACTACTTCCTTAACATAATAACCAGCATCTCTCAATTTATTCACTGCCAGTATAGCAGATCCTCCTGTAGTAATTACATCCTCTAGGACAGTTATTTCAGTGTCCACTGGATGAGGTGGTCCTTCTACCCACGCAGAAGTACCATGTCCTTTAGGTTCCTTACGTACTATCATAGCATCAAGACCACCTAGAACTGCACAACCACATACTAAGGGATCAGCACCAAGAGTTAAACCTCCTACTACCTTAGTCTTAATAACCTTAAGAAGAGCCGCTGATGTTAACTGTAATCCCTCACCAGATAAGATAACAGGTTTACAATTAACATAGTGTTCACTGGTCTTGCCAGATGACAACTTGAACTCTCCTTTACGATATGCTTTTTCTTTTAATAGAGTTAAAAGTTTATCCATTTAGTATTAATAGTATATACTGCTTTATTATTAGGATACAACTCTCTTAGTTTTTTGACTACTGCAAGTTGTACTTCAAGAACATTCATAAGGTTTTATAATAATACGATTGTTTTTATAATCTGCTTTAAATTCTAATTCAAGGTCATGTTCCCACATGAGCTCTTCATATAATGCATTGAGACGATCCATGTCCTCCCAAAGATTATTGATGTGTTCGGGCAAATGATCATCTTCAGTCATCGGTTCATTTTAGTTTCAATGTTTTCTTTGATGCTACCCATATCAGAATGTGAAGCGTTCATACCTGACATGTTTCCAGAATGTCTATCAGTATGCATTACTTCATCAAAGCCTGATTTTTCTAGTATCTTATTTTTAATTTCTAATTGCTTTTTCTCTTTTTGAATACGTCTTAAGAAAGCATAATATATTATTTGAGTAAAATAAGCAAATGGATTCTTAGATTTCTCAGGATCAAAATTTAAAATATATTGTATACAATTCTCAACACCATCTGAGATCATATCATCCCTAAACATATAGTTTACAAAGTTTGGTTTATATGATAGGTGTGTAGCGATCTTTGAAAAACAACTACCCAAGTATTCGTAACATCTTTTGAATTGTACTGAAGTCCTGCGATCCTTATGAAATCTAAAATGTCTAATAGATTCTATATGAGTCTCGTGACCTAAGTTTTTTCCTTCTAGAAAATAATCTCGCAACTGTATAACGTTCGCAAGAAACTCCTTGTTATTGACGTAGTACTCGGTTTTCTTTCTTGCCATTCGTGCAGCCATGTGTGAATTTAAACCTGTACAAAGTATAGCACCCGAAACCAATTTTGTAAAGGGGGCTTGACACGTAGCCACAAACGCAGTAGACTAACTCTGTCAAGGGTTGAAGGGGAGAACTAGCTTAGCTTTTTTTATAGATATCCTCTAAGTTCCTTTTGGTTTCCTTGATGGAACCTAAGTAACCTGAAGAACGCGAAAGTTTTTGACCATGCTGAGCTCCTTTACCTGATGCTATACGTTGTAAGGTTTGTTTATAAAAAGTTTTAATAGTATCATCTGTTTCTGTGACAGTAACAATATGACTTCTATTAATAATATACATGTCATCAAAAGAAGCAGCAACCCATTCTTTGAGGGAGAACCCTGCAACTTCTAGGTTACCTTTTCTAGTACGAGCAGTTTCTACTTGTAATGGGCTTTGTAAAAGAACCTTATCTTCATCAGGGAGATAACATACAGTAGATATTATTTCTTCAGATGATATAAGCTTGAGAGTTCCAATGAACTCTTCTTCAGCTACAGTAAGATCCTTTTTATCCATTTCTTAAACTAATTCGTACAACCTCATATTTAAAATTCTCGTCATTATAGATGTTAACTCTTTCATTGAGATGCTTCAGAGTATAATTCTGACCCCCGATATCATCAGCGATATCATAGAGTGTTGCCATATCTTTACCTTCTCCTTTCCTTAGTACTCTACCTATTGACTGAAGATTTCGTATTCTGGACTTTGACGGTGACGCGAAGACGATGTTATGTAATCGCTTAATATTAATACCAGTACTAAAAGTCCCATACGACGCAACAATAACGGCATTGTCTTCTTCCTCTGTTATTTTACGGACTTCCTCTCGGTCCTCCACATCAACTCCTCCGTGTACAAAGAATACTTTTCGCGGAGATGTTACAGAATTATTTATCATTTCATATAATGGTTCCCCATGCTTCTCTACGTAGTTAAATAGAACTAGGGTATTGCCGTCCAAATCTTTTACTAGATTTTTAATTAGATTATTTCTTGCTGTATGGTTAACCAAATAATCTATCTCATCATGGAAAGACTCAAACATTTGAGGATCATGATTACATAGTAATATCTTGATTCTAAAATTTGATAGGTAGCCAGACTTGATTAAATCGTCAGTCTTTGTTACTCTATCACAAGAACCGAAAAGACCTTCCAATACCCACTTGTGTGTTTTACTACCATCTAGTGTACCAGTAAAACCAAATCTATATTTCGCATTGTGAAGTTTTGTCATTATTCCTGTCAATGACTTAGACTTAAACAGGTGAGCTTCATCACCAATAACACAGTCTATATCATCAAAGTATCTTTTAGGGAATTTGTAAATAGATTGCCAAGTTGATATGATAATAGGCTTATCAGTATTCTTATCCTTCCCACCATATATTTTATGAACATGAGCATCAGCATCCCAACCGTAGTCAATGAAGTCGTTGACCATCTGCTCCACAAGGGAAGTAGTTGGGACGATTATAAGTATCTTCTTTGCGGTGGCGCAATAGTATCTGACTATGGCATAGATCATAAGAGACTTCCCAGATCCCGTAGGAGAAAGAAGTAATTTACGATTAGTTCTTAACGCTTCATGTACTGCTCTGTATTGATAGTCTCTAGGTTTAACCTTAGAGATCTTATCCATGAATACTTTGACAGCTTGTAGCGATACAAACTGATTCACTTCTCTTATGTCACCATACCACTCATCCTTTTCTACTTCGAGTTGGTAGTCATGCTCTTGTACAAAACCTAATAATTTATTGTATAGACCTGCTGGTAAATCTCCAGTAGCAGGAGAATACAAACGTATAGTTCCATCCCAGTACTTATATCTGGGATTTCTTTTTAGGAACTTTGCTTCTGGTACTTCAAATGAGAAGTAGTCTGCTAGTTCACGATGGATGTATTCTTCATCCGTCTTTATACTAACGTAAACTTCGTTCTTCTTTTTTATAGAGAGAAGTGCCATTACTGTCCATTAATAAATTTCTCCCACTCAATAGCACTCTTGACTTGGAACCCTCTATTTGATATTTGTTTCATTACCTGATCTAACCAATAAAGCATTTGATCTAGGTATTTAATTTTCGCTTCTAGGTTGATGACTTCATCATCAGACTCTAGATAAACTTTCATCTTCTCAGATGTCTTGATACTATTGCCAAAAGGTTTCTCGGCATATATCCTTGCGTCAGCTTCTCCTCCATAGTACTCACGCTTCTCTCTTACAAGTTTGCGAACTTCAAATTCAAGTGAGGTCTTAATCTGAGATATATCGGTATAGTGGTTTAAGTATTTATTATGGCAGAAAGGTATGTCCAGAGCGACCTGAGCTAGGTCAGCACTGTATTGTTTATTCTTAAACTGGAAGTCTACATGACTATCTTCTGTCCATTCTTCTCTCAGTTTTTCAAATTTATTACGAAGAGTATCAAAATTCATAAAGTAATTGGTTGCATATTCTTGTTAAGTATATGATGCTTCTGATGTTTAAATGTAGCCTGAGCAGTAATATACTCTACGTCAGACATTGTAGCATCAAAGTTCAATGATGTTAAGCTTATAGGAAATACATTTGTATATGATACTACAAATGCTGGATTGTATTGAGAAGTAACTATGTGCAGTTCTGCTTGACTATACTCTTCTTCCTTTGGAGTATTAGCATCATCATCTGCTCTACCATTATCTCGTATCCATTTGTGTATTGAATAGTAGTTCAGCATATCTTCATCTACTATAAATTCTACCTGAAGATCTCCAAACTCTACTCCACCACCAGGAATGATAGGTAAATTTCTGAACCGAGTTGGAACCTCAGTTACAGGCATACTAATATCAGGTACGTTTACTCTTTGACAAAAGAAATCCGTACCCTTAAATTTTTCTAATTTTAAAAGAAACCCTACTGGGTTTAAGAAGTTCCTATTAGTAGGTTGCTCCTTATACCATTCAGCTGCCATTTCAATTCCTAAGATACACTACTATTTAGATGCGTGGTATATAACTCTTGTACTTCTCAACCTGTGGTATTACTTCATGTTCTACTTTCTCTACGATCTGATCTATGATATTAACATCCAAATGCATAAAGGGTGGAATGATACCTAGAATTCTTAACAGACCATCCACAAATAATGCTAGACATGTGAATCCAAGTATCATACTAATGATAGTTGCTTCACGGTTATGCTTTGCCATTGATGCTTCATCTATCTTCCTTGCTTCTTCTACAGCACCTTGAATCAAAATATCAACTTCTTCCTTCGTATAACACAAATGTGGTAAAATCTTTTTGATTGCTTCTTCAGTCATAATCCTCTTCTAACCAAATTGATCTAGCCATCTTAGTCATACGTTCAAGTTTTTTAATTATTGAACGTTGTTTGAGCGTACTAGTCAGCCATATTATAAACCATATCCCTACAGAAAGCAAGGATACCGTAGAAATTATAATAAGAGATAATATAGGTCCGTCAATATTAGTAATCATATTCGTCTAAAATGTCCAAAGCATTATTCAATGCTTGTTGTGCTGCCCACCTCTCCTTGTCATCCCAATTTGGATACCATGACTTATTATCAATCCCAATCTTGATTCGAGTAAGACGAGATTCCATATCTACTTTTTTAAGTCTGCCGTTCATATATGTTCGGTATAAATTGTCAGGCCAAGCACAGGTGAGAGGGCATGTCGAGGTTGTCATACTCTGTACTGATAATCATTATACCATTATTTAATAAAAAAGGGGAGCGTAGTGCTCCCCTTTGATTTGATATCGTGACCGTGTATCACATTAGGTTTGCAACACGTACACGTCTGTAGTACTGGTTACGTGAGGCAGTTAGTGTCTCAGCGTCTGGAGTACCGTTTGACTGAACAACGAATGGGTTAGCAACCATACCGTATCTAGTCTTGAATCCAATCTTGGGTTGGAAGGTTGATGGATCAACGCTTCTTAACATCTGGAGAGGAACATATGGGCAATAGAACAGTCCAGCATCATAAGGTGAAGAACCTTTGTATCCTACAACATAGTAGTGAGTATCACTAACGTTAGCAGAATAAGGGTCAACGTAAACCTTGATACGTCCGTTCATTGTACCTACAAGTAGGTTTCCAGTGTCATCAACTTCACCGATGGAAGGACCACCAGCACCTTGAAGACCTGAAGAGTAGTCAAGAGTACCACTCATAGCAAGAGCAGAAGCTACATCAGCAGAAGTGATGATGAAGTTGCCCTTTCCTCTACGAGTTTGCTGCGCGATAGCGTTAGCATCTCTCTCGATCTGGAACATAAGTCCCTTAAATTTCTCAACTGACCATCTTCCGTTTGAGTCAACGTCTAGGTCAAAGACACCAGCGTTAGCAACGTTGTTAGCAGCACCAGACTTAGCGACTGTGTATACTGTACGAACAACTTCACGGTTAATTTCAGCAAGGATCTCACTAGACAATAGGTTAGCAAGTTCCTGCTCTGCATCAAGACCATGAATTGCCTTCAAGTCTTGTGAGAGTTCTAGTGTGTATTCTGCTTTCAAAGCACGAGTTTTAGCGGTAACCGCTGTCTTCTCGATACTGAAGCTCATTTCGTTGAATAAGGTTGAACCTGATCCAAGAGTTTCAGCGTCTTCTCTGGCAATTCCTGTTGTACCACGCTCATAATTAGCAGCAGTTGTACCGCCACCAGAGGTATCGTTAAGAAGTCCTGGGTTAGCGTCGGTAGTTCCACCATCTCCTAGAGGATAGGTGTTGTCTCCTGTATTATTAGCAGAAACCTGATTGTATGCTCCTGGTCCTTTTGAGGATGCAGAGAAGTTTGAATCAGATTCGTTGTAGAGAGCCTCTGGACCTGCACGTAGTGCTGAACCAGTTTCTTGATAATGACTCTTCATCGCAAAGATTAGTCCAGTAGGACCACTCATTGGTTGAACACCGCAGATATCGTATGCTACGAGGTTAGGCATAGCACGACGAATCAAGCTGATCATCACTGGATCGAAACCAGCAAGTCCACCAGTCTTAGTTGTAAGACCTGAACCTGATAGTCCGTCTCCTCCGATAGCACCTACAGTGTTAGAAGCTTCATTGATCATTCCACGTTCTTCGCGGATTGATTTTTCTGTATTTTCTAAAAGAACAGCTGTGACCGCCTTTCTATAATTGTCTTTGATGGCTCCTGCGCCTTCATGACCTAGAACAGGGTCCCACTTTTCTGTTAGAGCCTTAGCATTAAACATTTTTCTAACTTTAAGTTTATGGGGTTAATATTATTTGTTCCAACGATTTAGTGCATCTAGATATGCTCCCATAGATGGGGTTACATCTTGATCCACTCCTTCGACTGGAGTTTCATTCGCAACCTCAGATGGGGTTACAGTTGATTCCTTGAAGTAGCTCTCTTTGATAGTCGTAACTTTCTTAGAGAAGTCCTCTTCGGAAACGAACTCGATTCCCTCTGCGAGAGCCGCGAGTTTTTCTTTCTGAGTATCTGCCAATCCTTCTGAAACATTCTTCAGAATAACAGTTTTTGCAGACTCGTTAAGACGATTTTGAAGTTTCACGTTAGCTTTGACCTGTTCGTCAAGGCGGGTTTCCATCTCATGTACTTTCTTAACACTATCTTCTACCATATCAACTTTATCATCTGGTATGGAGATGTAGTGTTCTTCAAAGAGATTCTTCAGACCTGCAATGAAGTCTTCAGTAATCTCATTTCTTATTCCGCGATCAACAGCTACTTGATTCTCTTCAAGCCATTGACTTACGGCGTAATTCACTGTGCCATTAACCTCTTCTGAGAGTTCAGATTTTGCTTCCTCAATCTTCTTCTCGGTTTCTTCGGCAAAGTGTTTTACAAGCTTGTCGTACTCTTCCTTGAGTTTTGCTTTCACAGCAGCCTCGAAAATTGTCTTAGCTTTCTCTGCAAACTCTTCGGTGAGTTCTGTTCCCTCTAATAGGGCTTTGATGTCATCGGAAACGTCGAGCTCAAAACCAGCATGGATTGGATATGTTACTTTACCACCATCTCCTGTTCCGTATGCTACCTGAGTACCAACTGTAGGTTGTGTACCTTGATCACCAGCATCATTGATGTTAGAAGTTTGAGCAGTTCCATCGCTTTGTGCTGCCTTAGCTCCTACAGGAGCGGCTGCCTTAGCACCTGGATTCTCTTCTCCATCTTCATCATGCTCGTTAGGTGTCGTTGAACTTCCACCTAAGTCAGTTACTGACTGCCCACCTGGAGCTGCGGATGGATCAACTTTAGGTTGAGTTCCTTGATCGCCAGCATTGCCAGTATCGGCAGTCTGTGCGTCAGAGACTTGGGAAGGTTCGCTACCAGTACCAGGGATAACTGTCGCTTGTACAGTAGGCATTGGATCCTGACTGTTCTCCACAACTATCTCTTTCTCAGCCGCAAACTTCTTGAAGTTTTCGTTCAGTTTATCTGACATTTTTGAGTTCCCTCTTAAGTTTCCGTGTAATTATCTAAGTTTATTTATTCATTCAAAGTTTTGAGAGAAAATCTCCAAAGATTTGTAGAGTTTTTTCCTCAAGGCCACGGCGACTTGCCGTATCCAATTGACCCTTATATTTAGCAACTTCAGTTTCCTTTAGGATACCATTGCTCCACACCCACTCTTTACCTTCCATGATTCCGTTAACGAAAGCATCAGGTGCAGATGGATCTGCAACAATATCAGCCGCTGTTGTAAGCATAAAGTCATCTCTAACAACTGAAACATTTTCAGTTTTATCAATGCTTCCCATCCCTCTAGAGGATACGCCTAATTGAACTCCTTCTCCTAAAAGAGATTTAGCAATCTTACCCATTGGGGTATCAAGGATCTGTGCCTTACCATAGAAGTTGTTACCTTCTGCGCGGAGTTCTGTTATTCTATGAGAGACTCTATCTAAATTAATAGTAGGTCCATCAGGGTGACCAAGTTCGCCTAATGCTCTCTTAGTCTTTACATATTCCTCAGTATACCTTTCAACTTCTCTACTGAGAGTTGCAATAGGATACTTTCTACCATTGCGATTCACAATCTCTGATTGTAAAAAGACACCTTCAATGTAGAGTTTTTTATCAGCACCTTTTCCTTCAGTGATGACCTTTACATTTTCAATCTGTTCCGTTATCAGTTTCATTTGATGGTTCCTCTTCTCCAGTAGGTTCTTGGAAATATGTGTTTGCTACAACTTTCTTGTAGTCTGCCATAGCATCATTTGATTTGGCAAACAACATGTCTTGTATAGCGTCTATAGCGGTAGCTCTTTGTTTATCAGCAATGCTGTTAACAATATCAACCACCCCTACTTCTTGTTTAACTTCATTTTTTTCAGTCATAATATTAAGTTAATATGATTATTTAGTAGAATTAGAAGGTTTAGCCGCAGGTTTAGGAGCAGCTTTCATCTTTTCTATCTCTCGTTTGTGATCATCTTCCGCACTTTGAGCTTCCAATTCAGGAGCAAATGCATCATTCTGACGATCCATTGTATCAAATGTATTGACCTCAGTAGGAGACATAACCATTCCTAGTTCAATCTCCTTATTCATTTGTTGTTCTATTTCCTTATACTCCTTATCCTTTTGCTGGAGTACGTTTCTACGAACGTATTCAATAGAGAAATACTTTCCTACAAATGGATCCATTTGAGTAACAGTCAGCATACGCTGGTTCTGCATTTCAATTTCTTTTAACTCATTGAAATGATTATCAAAGAGGAAGTCATATTGAATATGCTCCTTCATATCATCCCAATCGTCAGGAGCAATTACTCCTTTGAGAATAAGTTGAGTCTTGAGTATGTCTTGGAATAACTCAGAGAATCTCTTACGTAATCTACCAATGAACTTAGTGAACTTAAGTTCGTCACGGAGGACTTCCGTAGTCTTGCCAAGATTAAAACCTTTGTTATCGTCAGTAAGGCGAGATGGTGGAAGGTTAAGCGAGTTATATAACTTCTTCTTAAAATATTCAACGTCTTTAAGTTCTCCAAGATTTTGTCCTCCAGGTAATGTGGTGATCTCTGTTCCTCTACCACCCTCTCTACGAGGTAACCAAAAATCTTCAAGCATACTCATATGCTTTTTATCGTCACGCATCTCACCAGTGTTAGCATCATACACTAGCTTGTTTCTATAGCGAGACATTGTATCACGTAGGTATTGCTCTGCTTTAACCTTTGGAAGGTTACCTACATCAATATAAAAAATTCTTCTTTCAGGAGCACGAGAAAGTCTGTATATAACCAACGCATCTTCAATCATGCGGAGTTGATTTAGAGACTTGATTGCTTTATGTAAGAATCCAAGAGTCATTCTCTTGTTAAGATCTTGCAATCCAGATGGAATAAAGGTAACAGAATCAACTGCCATCTTAATACCCTGAGACAATGACATGTCTCCAATAGGTCCAAGAGTACCACCTTTATAAAAACCTTTTGGATTATATAAGAAATAATCTACGAAGGTTCCATATTCAACTTCTAATGCTGTTCCTTTTATTGCCTGTCTCTCAACAGAACTCTGTGCTTTATTTTGATCTAACTTCTGACGAACTCTCTTGATCTTCATGGGATCAATGTAGCGGAGTTCTGTAATACCCTTCTTAGGATTCTCTAAATCTATTACTTTATGATAAAAAAGTCGTCCGTCAATGTACCATGAACGAACGATCTCATGAGCTCTATTATCAAAATTTAGAAGACGCTTGATATAATCAAACTCAGTTCTAATTTTGTTTTTTACTCCAGCACCCATACCTAGATTGTCTAGGTTAATTTCTACTGGACTATCGTAAGCATCACTTACAATAAATTCATTTACTACTTCATCAACTGCACTATCAACTTCAGGATGAATTGCCATGTCGCGATAGCGACGAATCATCTCAAACTCATTACGTGCTTGATTATCAGTATCAACGTATGTTCCATAATAGCCACCTGCTGCTACAGCAATAGGCTCATCGGCTTGAGGAGGGACAGGGGATTGACCCTTCTTTCCCTCCTTCCGATTAATCTGGAAGCCAAATAACTGACTCATAACTAATTCCGTTTAATACTCTTCAAATAGTATTTATTATACCACAGGAATTGCACTTACGCCAGCTCTGGAATCATTACCAGCACCAGCAGTAAAGTAAGAGTATTGGAATTCAACTGAGAACTCTTCAATTTGGTCGTTGCTATCATAAGCAAGATCAATTTGAGAGACGTTAGTTGGGAAACAATACTTGAGATTATACTCTCTTAATACTGAACCTGTTGCTGAAGAATCTTTCTCTAACTGTTTAACTCCAAGATCTGCTGTATAACCAGAAGAATTATTAGGAGTGAATAGTTGAGAAGTATTCTCTTCGTGTGTGTTAATACTATTAGCCCACTCTTCAAAGAACGAACGGAGTTTGAAGTCCTTATCGTTAAAGAATGTTGCAGTCCAAGTATCGAAGGTGCGATCACCAGCGATCTTAACTGTTCTTCCCCTGAACGGAACTTCGATTACACCTAAGTTTGAACCAGGAAGTGCTGCGGATTTACAGAGTAAGTTTACTAGATCTTGATCTTCTACCTGATCCTTGCTTAATGCAGCAGGGAACTGGATGTCGATCAGATACATATTGGGCTTTACACCTTGCCCAATAGTTTGTAAAAATTCTGATACGTTTGACCTTGCCATTTTTAGTTGCCTCTTTAATGTTTATCTAGAATAATAATTATCTACCAACAACTTCACTGAAGTTAACTCCAGTTCTTGTTGCAGTAACAGTAACAGTAACATAGTTAATTGAACGAGTTGGCTTGAGGAATAGTTCAGCAACGAACTCATTTCTATCAATCACTTCAGGGGTATTGTTACTCTCGTCACAAACTACTAAGAAGTCTGTAACACCTCTACGTGCCTGTACCTCAGAAAGGTAAGAACTAATAGATGCATTAAAGTTACTACGTGTAGTAAAGTCATTCTGTTCAAAGAGTACTCCTTCTGCTAATGCTTTAGCTCTCTTCTCAACATTCAGGAATAAACGACGAACGTTAATTCTGTCAAATGCAGATGGAGAAGCAAGTGCAGTCTTGTCACCAAATAGTACTGGACCTGAACCAGGCATTGATACTATTGGGTTAACTCTACTTGTATACAGATCGTCACGTTGTGCCTTATTAGGATTGAAGGCAAGTTTAACAACGTTCTGAATACCACCACGACTCATTCCAGCAGGAGAGAACCAATCATCAAGAATGTTAGAAGTAGAAACACAAGTACCTGCGACATCACCG
>Ga0209404_10000774_pt1 | contig 23986 bp, 11 predicted proteins | sample TroAtlMetagenome_2_FD_187447 | JGI IMG/M metagenome (GOLD analysis project Ga0209404, IMG submission 187447) | Marine eukaryotic phytoplankton communities from Atlantic Ocean - Tropical Atlantic ANT8 Metagenome (SPAdes) (version 2) | ecosystem: Environmental > Aquatic > Marine > Oceanic...
AAATTTAACTCATGTTTCTGGAACACAAGTTGGTAGTTATAAAATTAAAAAAATAGACAGTTCGACAATTACATATCAGTTAAATGAAGATGCATATCAAATGAATTGTGCTTATACTGCTACAAATCCTGTAGTTATTACAAATGTTGGTCATGGTTTAGCAGATAATGATATAGTACAAGTTTACGATATGGTTAGTGGAAATGCAATTGCCGTAGGATCATATGTTGCAACTGAACTTACCTCTGATACTTTTTCTATTCCTGTAGATGGAACAACAAGTGGTGCAGGTCGTTTAAATTATTATAGAAATTTAATGAAGGGGGATCAAGTTAAATGTACATATGTGAGAGGACAGGAATCAGACGGTACGGGTGGTACAACATACGTATCACGAAAAAAAATAGTATCTGTGCCACAAATGGTTTTCAATACTCCTTCAGAGATGACCAATAACACATTTAATTTAATTAAACAAAGTGATACTGTAACTACTCCTTCACTTCAAGGAAAATTAGTAAAATTTAATGAAGATGATAATGTATTTAAATATGTTGCAACTACTTCTGCTGGAGCAATTACATCTGATTCATTTGCAAATAACACTATAATTGATTTAGAGGGAGGTGATTTACCTCTTAGAATTCATATAAAGGCGAACACATATCCTACACATAATATACATCCCTTTAATTCTTCTGCACCAAAAGTAGAAGGAACCTTTCCTGAAGATGGGGAATCATTTCCAAGAAAATTAACAGTTTCAAATATTTTAAGACGAGGAAAAACTGCTATTATAGAAACAAATCATCCACATAATTTATCTAAAGGGGATGAAATTAAGATATTGGGTTCAACAAATAGTGTTTATAATTTAGAGACAAAAGTATTAGCCGCACCTACGGCAAATACTTTACATTATGAATTAACGGCATCATCATTTATAGGTGTACAAAGTCCTGCTCCTGGTCCTGTAAAAATACAAACAAAGGCAACTGGTTCTTTTGCAGATGCTTTTAATGCTATTATTATAAATTTTAGTCAGTCAATGAATACGAGTACGATTTCTGTTTCTAATAGTTCTCATATTATTTCCGCTGATGGATCATCGGCGGTATTTGCTGGAGAACAAGATTCTGCTTCAAGTACAGTACAAATGTCTGATGATGGATTTGAAAATATTGAACAATGTGTTTCAATAACTCCAAGTAAAGGTAATTCGTCTTTTGCACTTCTTCCTTCAACTATAAAAAGAAATCATAGTTATAAAATTAGAGTTACAGATGATGTTCAGGATTTAGGAAAAACAAATCTTGTTTATCAGTATGAATCTACAGAGGGGATTGATGTTGGATTAAAGATTATTGATCCTAAAACAGGGCAATCAACCATTTATTCAAGAGATGAAGATCCTCCCGAAATTAAAAAGATATCAATTTCATCAACTGCGGGAACTGCTGGATTTGCTGGAAAAGTTTTAGAAAGTAAAACTGCTTCTGAAATAAGTTCCCCTAGTACGTATCAGGACGTTGATATTGATCTGGATACTGAATCTATAATTATACAATTTACTGAAGAAATGAATATTGCTTCTGTGACCACTGCTACTAGCAATACAACTCCTGTGGGAACGGTTCAATTGTCTTGTGATAGTTTTAATACAGTTGTTCAAATGACTTCTACTTCACCAGTAGTTTCAAAGACCGAAGAAGAGAATGATACATTTACTTTTACTCCTGTAGCAAATTTAGCAGGAGGTGCAAATTATACATTAAAGGTTTCAAAAGGTGTTTCAGACGGTTCTCCAGAAAATAATCAGATGGCGGAAGATAATGTTACTTCTTCTATAATTCTAACTTTGAATTCAACGAGTACAATAGATTCTACTAATACTTTTGTTGCTGGAGAAATTATTAATGGTCTTAGAACAATAAGCATTAAATCAAATACAAACCCTGCTAACACTCCTATAGATGTTGGAGACTTAGGCGATGGTGTTTTTCCTGCTAATAGTGATGCAACTGTAACATTGGGAGATGAATTTATAGGATTAACTTCTAAAGGTAAAGGTAAAGTTTTTGATTATCTTCCAGATGCATGGACTCCCAATGGTAGTACAAATCCTGCGGCTACAAATTATGTAAGTGCAATAACAAGCATGAGATATACAGAAATTCCTGGATTAGATGGGACTATTACAAAATTAATTCCTGGTGAAACCTGTAGAATTAATGCAACTCATAGTTTTGTAATCGATAATGTTGCTATTACACCTGATCCAGAAGGAGAAGTTATATCAGTGGATCTTTCTTCTTCACCAAAAACTGTTACTTATAGAAATCTTAAAGTTGATGCTGATTTTATAACAGGCAGTACAACTATAGGGTCTTCTTCAGATAGAATTATAGGAAGAGAGTCTAATGGACATTTTGTTGGGCATGAAAGTACCAAGCAAACTGGACCAGGATTTAAAATGGCCTCTACGGCTGTAGTTTCTGATGTAAAATTTGCAAATACAGATGGAGATGTAGTATCAATTTTAAGTGCAAATCAAAATTCTATTAATTGTACTGCAAATTTTAAAGTTGGATTTACACAAACAATGAATGTCGATAGTTTAAATTATCCTGCAAGTTCTCTTGTACCTGCTAATCATGATTATAATATTATATTTTCATATGATAGTAGTTTTAAAAATGCAATTCCATTTGATTCAATTACTGGTTCGAATAATGATACTTCTTTTGAGTTAAGACCTGCAATATTAGCAAATACAAGTTTAAATTTAACACAAAATTCAAAAATTTATGCAACTGTAACTGATACTGCAAAAAGTAAGGGTGGGACAACTCTTGCATCAACTGCTACTTATACAACATATTATGCTAATACTGCATCGAATCATGATTTTAAAGCAATACAATGTGAAGTAATGACTTATGATGGACAGATTATTGAATTAGGAGTAGGAGGGTCTGGATCTATGCCTAATCAGTCTTCAATAATTTCTAGAAATTATCCCATTGTAATTCATTTTAATGAGGCGATCTTATTATCAACATTCGCAATAGGTTCAGGTAATGAAATAGAATTGTCTACTGCATCTGGATTTGGTTCTGGACATTTTACGGATATGAGAGTTGAGAGATCAGGAGAATTTGGAAATAAAATTGTTTTAACTCCAACAACTACTACTGGATTAGCGGCATCTACACAATATTATATAAGAGTTGTTTCAGGTGTAGGTGGAACGAATGAAACAGGAGTAACATTAGCATCAACTGTATATTTTAATTCATTTACAACAACTTCATAGGAGAAAATATTATGCCATTAAGTAGTGCTAAATCAGGATTAGAAGCGGAACTTAAAAAAGCGTTTAAAGAAGGTTCTGCTAATAATTCCGAAGGATATGTTGCAACTGCAATTGCAACGGCCGTACACAACTATACTTCTCAAGCATTAGTAGAACTTACAATGTGTACTACTACAGTTTCAGGTGCTTCGGTTTCGGGAGGACCAGTTACAGGAAGCGGAACACTTATAAAGGGTATAGGAAAATTAACATAGGTATTTCTGACTAAATAAACATATGGGTTATAACACAGACATAAACAGTAAAAATTTCGGAAATTGGGAAGAAGATGTAGTTTTTGAAGAGGTTAATATATCTGATGAACAGGCAAAGATTAATAACATCCTCTCAGAAATGCATCAACCCAAAGATTTAAGTTTAAAGTTTATTAACAATCCTAATACAGGAGATGTTGGACTAAAAACTGGTTCTAATGCAGTAAGAGAATCTATAAAGAATTTAATACAAACAGGAAGATACGAAAGGCCGTTTCAACCAACCTTAGGATCAAACATACAAAATTTATTATTTGAACCAAATGATTTGATCACTATGCAATTGCTTGAAGATGAAATAAGAACAGTAATAGAAAATTGGGAAAAAAGAGCAAGAGTTATGGATGTTGGTATTGAAAGTATAAGGGATGGTTTTGAATATAAAGTTGTAATAACTTTTTCAGTTGTTAATGAAACTGAACCAGTAACTTTTACAACATTTTTACAACGGACAAGAGGGTAATTAAATGGCTACAGAAGCATCTAAATTAAGAGTTTCGGAATTAGATTTCGATCAAATAAAAAATAATTTTAAATCTTTTCTTAGAGAACAAGATATCTTTAGGGATTATAATTTCGAAGGTTCAACTATTGCTCATCTTTTAGATATTTTAGCATATAATACACATTATAATTCTTTTTATTTGAACATGGTTGCAAATGAAATGTTTATAGATTCTGCTACTACTAGAAGTGCTATGGTATCTTTATCAAAAATGTTGGGTTATACGCCAAGATCAAGAACAGGTGCTAAAGCGAATGTCAATATATCAGTAACTCCTGATGATTCTCCATCGAATATAACGATAGCAAAAAACACAAAATTTAATACATCAATTAATGGTGTTAATTATGTTTTTGTTACAGATCAAGCATATTCACAAACTGCAAATAATGATAATTCTACTATCACTCTTCAAAACGTATCATTAGTTGAAGGGGAGCCACTATCTTTTAGATATACAGCCAATACAAAAGATAGTTCGCAAAGATTTACAATTCCTAATCGAGGAGTTGATCATTCAACTGTTACGGTTTCGATTAAAGAAAATTCTTTTACTACAGATTTAGTTCCTTATACACAAGCAACAGATTTACTTGAAACTTCTTCTTCTTCAAACATATATTTTGTCGAAGAAAATACAGATTTTTTGACTGATATAAAATTTGGTGATGGGGTTTTAGGTAGAAAATTAAAAAACGGAAATATTGTTATTATTGATTATAATGTTTGTGGAGGAGTATTAGGGAATGGTGCAAATAATTTTACTGTTTCTTCAACTGCTGGTGGTTATGCAACTGTTACAGTAGCCACTAATGTTAAAGCAGAAGGTGGTTCTGATGAGGAGGCTTTAGATTCTATTAGATTTAACGCACCAAGACATTACAATACTCAAAATAGGGCAGTAACTAAAGACGATTATAAACGAATTATAATGAGAGACTATCCATTAGCAGAATCTATAGTCGTTTATGGTGGCGAAGAAGCAGATCCTCCTGAATATGGAAAAGTGTTTATAGGTATCAAACCTAAATCTGGACTCTATTTAACAGATTCCGTAAAAACAAATATTAGAGATAATGTACTTAAAAAATATAATGTAGCATCAATTACACCAACATTTGTTAATATTGACTATATTTACATATTATTAACAACTACTGTTAATTTTGATTCAAGATTGACTACAAGGCCTTCTCAAGCATTGAGAAAGTCAGTTATAGCATCAATAAACAATTATGTTAGTTCCGATCTTTATAAATTTGAACAAACATTTAGACTGTCTAAACTACAAACACAAATAGATGATACTGATTCTTCTATTCTAGGAAACGATAGTGCTATTAGATTGAAAAAAACAATTACACCTACATTGAATCAAAAATTGTCTTATACTTTAAAGTTTAATAATGCTATTGAACATCCACAGTCTGGTTATGTATCTTTAGTTTCTACTGAATTTTCTATAAATGATGAACAAAATATTTTAAGAGATGAATGTAAATTAAAAGATGTTGATGGAACATTAAAAGTATACAGAGTGGATACTGAAGGAACAGAAATTACAGTCAGAGAAAATATAGGTAGTGTAGATTACATAACTGGAAAAGTAATATTAAACTCTTTTGATCCTGCTTCATACGAAGGAGCGGAACTTAGTATAACAATTCTTCCTGTTTTAGGGGATGTTTTATCTTTAAGGGAACAGTTAATAACAATTGAAGAAGTAGATATTAATTTAAAAATGAATGATATTTCTATTGTAACTAAACAGACTCAGGTTGTAACTGCTGAAACCTCGGATACTTCTAGTGGAACCACGAAGACAATTCAAACAACAACGGTAAATTATTAAAATGTCAGAATACGATTTTTTAAAAGATGAAGAAAATATAAAACTATTAGGTAAAATATCTAATTTAGTTGATAGTCAATTACCTCAATTTGTTAGAGATGAGGGTGGAAACTTTTCTGAATTTTTAAAATTTTATTATAAGTGGATGGAAGCCCACGAACTTACGATAAAAGAAATTGTTCAAGATGAATTCTTTGTTACTTTAGAAAGTGAGCAAGGTGCTTTTGTTTTAGAGGACGGTTCTAATCTTAATTTAGAGGGACCTAGAACAGATAGTAGTGCATATGAGAAAGATGAAGTTATAACTGGACTAACTTCAGGTGCAATTGGAATAGTTGATAGAAATTCGAATACAACATCATATAAAATTTATGTAACTGGTGAAACAAAAACAGATTTCGAACCTGGCGAACTTATACAAGGAACTAATAATCGCACAAAAGGTACAGTAGTAAGTTTTTATAAAAATCCTGTTTATGCTTCAAGAACATTACTTAAATCAAGAGATATTGATAGTGTTTCAACATCTATGTTGGATAATTTCACTAAAGAATTTTTAGTAAATCTTCCAATATCTTTAAGTAGTGATAAGGGACTTTTAATAAAACATATAGCAGATGTTTATAGATCAAAAGGAACAAGCACTTCATATGAATTTTTATTTAAATCATTATATGATATTCAAAATCTTACGTATTATACCCCAAAATTAGATTTATTAAAACCTTCTTCAGGTGATTGGCAACAAGATAAATCTATCAGAATTATAACAGACGATCCAATGTCTGCATTTGAAAGTCATATTGTTACTGGAAAACAGTCTGGTGCAACTGGTATTGTTAATCGTATTGAAAAATTTGCGGCTGGTGTTTTTAATGTAACAGAATTATTTTTAACAAATATTACAGGAACATTTGTTGTGGGGGAAACAGTTACTTCAAATGAAGTTGAAGGAGTATCTGGATCTGGAGTGACACAAGGATTGTTACAATCAATAAGAATTAGTGGTGCTGGATCAAACTATAGAATAGATGATAAACTTACATTTTCTGGTGGAGGTGGTGTAGAAGCAAAAGGAAAAGTAACAACTGTTGGTTCAGGATCTTTAACAGATTTTACAATATATGATGGAGGAGATGGATATGTTGAAGATAAGGCATTAACAGTAAATAATTTTGCTACATTGGGAGAGGGTTTTGCAGGAAAAATTAAAGATGTTGTTGATACATTTACTTTTTCTCAGAATGAAGATATAATAGGAAATTTTACTTCAGTTGTTTTAAACGATCTTGCATTTGAAATGAGTGGTAATACTGATTCTAATGTGTCAGATAGACTTATTGATACTCTTGGGTTTTCTAAATTAGATGCAGGACATATTAGAACAGTACAGACAACTGGTACTGGATCTGGTTATGAGGCTATTCCCAAAATATCAGTTGTAGAAACTTCTACTGCACAATTTACAGAAAATTCTGTACAGATTTTAAACTTAAATTCAGATCCGGATGCTCTTGCTACAACAAATGCAATTACTGATTTTTTTGATCCAGGCGAAAAAATTTATGCGAATAGTGGTAATAAGATAGGAACATTTTTTGGTACTGTAGCCACAGAAGATACTATTAAAGATCCTACTAGAATGAGAGTAAAAACTATAAAATTTTTAGATACTCTTGTTACACAAAAAATACCTACTGCTCAAAGAAATGATATGCTTGTAAATAATAGTTCTTATTTAGGAAGTTCTTATCCTTCTGTTTATCATTTACAGTTTGTTTCCGGAGGAGCCTCAACTGTTAATACTATAAAATATAGACGAGGTATTGATGCTAGAGAACTTTTTAATAGTGCAAACAATAATTCAAAGTGTGATTGGTATCCTACATCAGGAGGTGTAGATGTAACAGGTGGTTATCAAACACTAAGTTTTGGAATAACGGGTCTTACTCGGGATAGTTCAACTGCAACCGCAATTACATATGGTGCCCATGGATTATCAAATGGACAAATACTTGCTGTTTCAGGAGCAAATCAAACAGAATATAATGGTAATGCAACTATTACTGTAGCAAATTCAACCGCCTTTACATATACTGTAAGTGGATCTCCAGCCTCTCCTGCTACAGGAACAGTAACATATAATGAAAATGTTTCAGTAAAATTTACACTACCTTTTTCTCATACCACTGATGATGAGTATGCCTTTTCCACTGTTGATTTTATATCAAATGAAGAAGTTACGGGTGCTAATTCAGGTGCGATAGCATCTGTAAATACTGGTGTTGCTTTTTCTCCAGGCGGAGAGTTGGGAAACAATTCTGTTATTGGAGTTTCCGCTGAAGATGCAGGTTCTGGTTCTATAAAATCTGTTTTGATTCAGGACGTTGGTGTTGGTTTTACATCTTCTCCTCAAATAACATTACCTGGTCTTGGTGCAAACAATGCAACTTTGAATGCAGTTATTGGAGCCGTCAGTTCTGGAACAGGAGTATATCTTGATGAAAATGGACAATTGAGTTCAAGTAAAAAAATTATTGATAGTGATTTTTATCAAGATTATTCTTATTCTCTTATTGCGAATAAACAACTTAATGATTATCAAGAAATTATTTTTAAATTATTACATCCTGTAGGAACAAAATTATTTGGAGAATTTACACCTGATGCCGTTGAATTAAATATGGGATTTGATAGTAGAATATCATTTGAAGGTGGAGACAAGGCTTTAAAAGAAGATGGTGATGATCTTTTAATGGAAGATTCTACTGATCCTAAACATAAAATTGTTTTTAATGATAATCAAAATTTAAGTTTAGGTACAGTTACTATAACAGGTAATTCAGATATTATGCTCGGAGTTGCAAATGCATATATGATTTCCGAAGCAAGTGAAACACTTGTTACAGAAAATAATGAAAAATTAGCATTAAGTAATCCAATAGCAACTGATTTCCGAACAACATACCAAGAAGGAGATCAAGTAATCGTTGATAACGAACAGAGTTTTGAAGTTTCTTATGGTGAATTAAGATTAGAAAAATACATGACTGGAACAGTTGCATCAACATCAGCAAATGTTATTTCTATTATAGGACTAAAATCACCTAAGACAATGACCGTACCTGCTACTTTTAGTGCTAATGCTAATTTTGTTGCAAATAGTGTAGTTACTCAAATAAGTGCCGAAACAGGTGGTCAAATACAAGGAATTGTTTTAAGACATGAATTGGATGATTCGAACAACAATGTATTAATTTTACATTCATGTAATGGTCAATTTGATACTACCAGTAATGCTAATTCAACTACAGGAAATACGGCGGCAATTGATATTGATACATATAATTTGATATTAGAAGGAACTACAGGAGATTTAATAGGTGATCTCGTATTAGAAGAAGATGGAACATCAATTATTGGTTTACAGGATAGTATATATCGAAACAATGAGGCAGTTACAACTTGTTCATTTGATTATGTGAAGTCTAACGCAATCTTTGGAGTTGGTACAGATTTTCAAGCAGATTTTAGAATAGACGATAGAATAAAAGTAATATCGACATCTGAAGAAACAAAAGTTCTTGAAATCATTAATTCATCTTGTTTGATTGCAAATACACCGATAAGCACAGATACAGAATTTAATTTTATTTTGGAAGATGGTAATAATTTTATTACAAGTTCTGGAGAAACTGTAGTATTAAATGAACTTGATCCTGTAGCAGTTAAATTTGATAATGAAGACATTCAACATTATCAGATGCATGAACCAACGGTAAGAGGAACAACTAATGTAAATGGAAGATTTACAGGTAATGTAAGTTTAGTGGCATCAAATTCTTATTTTAGTATAGATTTGATGGTTGATGATGTTATTTCATTATCCTCTAATACGGCAGAAAGAGCAAAGATATTAACAATAGATGGATCAACTTTAACTCTGAATAGAGCATTAGGTGATGGTACTAATAATCAATCTATAACTTTGCATTCATTAAGAAATTTTGATTTAGAAAGAAGTGAAGGAACTATATCTTTATCAAATCCTTATGATGGATCAAACAATTTTCTAAATTGTACAATTAATTCGACCGCTACAGGATTATTATTACTTGAAGACGGAATAGGAACATCTAATGCGGCATACGTTGGAATTCGTTCAAATGAAGGTAAGTTTAAATTTGAAACATTAGCATCATTTGAAAACCAGATTCCGAAGTATATTCAAACATAAACTTTTTTAATTAGCATAAATAAACATATGGCTAGATTAGTAACAACAAAATTTAAAATACATAACGCAGAACAATTCATAGAATCCCTTAGTGAGACTACTGCAACAAATTTATATTTGTTTATCGGTAAGGTTCAGGAGTGGGGAGATGAAGATAATCCCCCTGCACCAAATGAGGCGTTAGCAAATACTACATTTTCTTATTGGGATCAAATGATTGCGGCCAAGAAAGTTACTGCTACAGATGTTAAACATATTCTTGCAAGAGAAGATTGGTCATCAAACTCGACATATACTGCATATACTCATAAAAATCCTGACCAATTAGCAAACAACTTTTATGTTCTTACTGAAGAAATGAATGTTTATAAATGTCTTCAAAATAATTTATCGAATGGAACATCTACTATTAAACCAACTGGTACAGGTACCGCAGTTATTGAGACTGCCGATGGTTATAAGTGGAAGTATATGTATACCATTACTGCACAAGATACTTTAAAATTTGTAACTTCTGAATATTTTCCTGTACAACAAAGTGTTAGTGCTAAACAGGTTGCAGTAGAAGATGCCGCTATTGACGGTCAAGTTGATATCATTAACAAACTATCAAATGGTGATTTTACAGTTACCTTTACTACAGGACCTACGAATGCAGTTGGAGATGATCAGGACTTTACTCCTGGAGAAGTTTTAATAGGACAAACATCAAATCAATATGGTACTCTTATTTCTCATGTTGCCGCGGCAAACAATTTGACATATAGACCATCTACAGGAAATACTAAATTTATTAATGGAGAGGTGGTTCTGGGTGATACTTCTAATACAAGAGCAACAATTTCGATTGAACCACAGTCAACATATCAATTTGATACAGGACTTTTTGCAAGTGTGACAAATTCTACTGTATTACAGTTATCAACAAGTGCAAATAATAGTATAGATGGTTTATATGTAAATTCTACTATTTTTGTTGTAAACAACTCTGGACAAGGGGAACAGACTACAATTACACAATATGACTCCTTGCTTAGAAGAATAACAGTAGATCCTGCTTTTACAATTACACCAAATGTTACTTCTGGATATGAAGTAACCCCATCAGTATCATTGAATGGTGATGGGACTGGATTTAAAGGTAGATCAAGAGGAAACGCAACTCATGGCGTAACAGAAGTAGTTGTTACTCAAAAAGGACAAAATTTTACTGTAGCAGAACCTACTATCTATGCTAATTCGTCACATGGAACAGGAGCAACTGCTGAAGTTGTCATTGGACCTGTTGGTGGTCACGGTAAAAATTCTATTGAGGAATTGGGTGGAAATAGAGTTATGATTGATGTGCGTATATCAGGAAACGAATCTGGAAGATTTACAACATCTAATGATTTTAGACAAGTTGGATTAGTAAGAGATCCTTTACAAACTGCAAATAGTCTTGCATTTTTTACAGATTCTTTAACGGATCAATCAACAACTTTAAAAGTTGGTGGTGTTGCAGGATCTTTTCAACCAGATGAAAAAGTATATTTAGGATCATCTTTAGCAGATAGTACCGCCAATGGGGTTGTTGTAGATTTTCTAAATAATAATACATTAAGAATAAATGAGGTTAAAGGAACCTTTGCTGATACTAATGTTGTGACAGGAGCAAATTCCAGTTCAACAGGAACAATTTCAGAAGATGGTGTTTCAAAACCTGGAATGAAACCTTATAGTGGGGACATTCTTTACATAGAAAATAGAGCCAAAATTACTAGATTGCAGAATCAAGTAGAAGATTTTAAGATCGTATTGGAGTTTTAACGGATGCCTAAATTAACACAAGATTTTAACATATCACCATATTATGATGATTTCAATGAAGTAAATAAATTTTACAAAGTTCTATATCGTCCTGGATATTCTGTTCAGGCAAGAGAACTAAACCAAATACAATCTATTCTTCAAAACCAATTAGAGAAGACAGGTGATACTCTTTATCAAGATGGTTCTAGGGTCTTAGGTGCAGAACTTGTATTAAATAGTAAAATAAGTTCTTTGAAACTTCAGCCACAATATGCTGGTGCGGCTATTGTCGCAAGTAATTTTGATGGTCGTATCATACAAGGTGTATCATCTGGTGCAAAAGCAGAAGTTGTAGTAAGTCAGGCATTCTCTACAACAACATTAGATGTGTTAATGATTAATTATGTTGATGATACTAAATTCTTAGATAATGAAACGATTAACACAATTGATGAAGGAACAACATATTTTGCTCTTGTGGCAGGAGAAAACGAAGGTTTAACAGGAGCAGATACAACTACAAATTTAGCATCTGGCATAGGTTCTATAATTAGTGTTAATGAAGGATTATTCTATGTAGGCGGTTATTTTTTATATGTCTCTCCTCAATCTCTCATTTTAGATACTGTAAATAATAATCCTTCAAAAAGAGTAGGCTTGGCTATTGTAGAAACAATAGTTACGAGTATAGAAGATGCCGATCTTTTAGACAATGCTATAGGAACTCCTAACTATACCGCTCCTGGAGCAAATCGATATAAAATTGATTTGCAACTTGCTTCTAAAGATTATTATGATGAAGGAAAAACAATAGCATCTTCCGGTCTTACTTTTTCTGTAAACACAAAAGACAATAGATCAGGTACAGTAAGTATAACAACAACTACTGACCACAACTTATCTGTTGGAGATACTATAGTAGTTTCAGGAGCAACTGAAGCAGAATACAATGGTAAATTTACGATTTCCGGAGTTGGATCAACTACAACATTTTCTTATTTAATTCAAGGAAAACCTTCAACGCCTGCAACAGGTAGTCCAGAATATGTTAAAGGTGTTACTGATCCAATAACTAGAAGTGCAGATAATGATTTTATTGAATTATTGAGACTTGAAAATGGTGAAAAAATTGAAGAAGTTAAATTTCCTGTTTTAGGTAATATAGAAAAGATTTTAGCACGAAGAACATTTGATGCTTCAGGAGATTTTACTGTTAGACCATTTTTACTTGATGTTGTAGATCATAAGATAGGAGGAACTGCAACTGAAAGAACAGTAAGTAACACAAGTACAACTGTTACTGCAAATGGTGCTAATTTTATTGCTGATGTAAATGTAGGTGATTCTATATTTTATTCTGGTAATACAATGAAAACTGCTGAAGTTGCAGGAGTAACAAATACAACCGCTCTTACACTAACTACTGGATCTGCATTAGGTGATGGAAGTAAAAATCAAAAGATAGGAATTTCATCAAAAGTAACTGCGGAAATGAGTGCAGGAAAAGCATATGTAAAAGGTTTCGAATTTGAAACGATTACTCCTACATATATTAATTTAAATAAAGCAAGAGATACAGAATCAGTTACCGCAGAAAAGCAAGGAGTGGAGTTTGGTCCTTATGCAGTTGTATCAGATGTTGTTTCTAATACTGCTTGGGAATTAGGAGTAAATGCTTCAACTATTAATGCAACATCTGGTGGTACAGGAATGGACCTAATGGATTTGCATTGTGTTAAATGGCCCGCAACAAGTTATTGTCATGGATCAGTATCAGCAAATGCTATTATTTCTACTTCTAATGGAGCATTTAAATATGTCGCAATCGATACAACAAGTGCGGCAACAATTGCAAATACAAAAATAGGAACAGTTAGACTAAGACAATTAGATCACAAAAAAGGAAGGTCTTCTACTGTTAGTTCTGAATTTGGATATGGAGCAGATGCAAACGGAACTTATCATATAAAATTTCCAGCAGTTTTTGATGCCCATTTATTTGATTTTAGATTTTCTAAAGTAGAAGGAACTGTAGAAGCGGCCATAGCCGCAAATTCATCTCTTGTCAATTTAAGAGAAACCGCTAATGCTCATCCATCTTCTACAATTTCAACCACTGCAATATATCCTACTGTAAATGCATTATACGGATCAACAATAACAGTTAATACTTCTTATTTGGGTGTTAATAGTTCAGACACAAGAAAAATTATTGCTTGGACAGGTGCAAATTCACAAGCCGCTATGGGATTTGATTTAAACGGTGATGGGTCTGCTCAAGCATCCGCTTATACTGCACAACTAGAAACTCCACTAACACAACCTACACAAGCAGATACTACTTATTCTTTAAATTTCGGAGTTAAAGATATCAGTTCAATTGCTACTTCATCAGGTACAACAATAACTAAGGCGATGAACATTGATATTAGTGGAAAAGATGATGCAACTGAAACAGGTAATACTGTATTGTTTGACAATAGTGAAGATCAAAGGTCTCTATTATTTCCTTTTCAAAACAAAACACTTGGAAGTTTGACAAAAGCATCTTATAAATTAAAAAGGTCTTTTACTACAACTCTTACTGGTAACTCTGCAACTCTAACGGCATCAGAAGCAGGAGAGGTATTTTATCCCGCATCTGGAGCAGGAAATGTTTCTGGTACTGTAGCAGATTCTAATTATCAAGTTTTTATTCCTGGAGAAGGAGATTATGTAGAGTTTAGTAATACTTCAGGTTCTTCTTTAGGAGATGGTAGATACATTTCATTAAATGATGACGGTGACCAATTAACAATTAACGTACAATCAACTACTTCAGGTGCAAAAGATTATAGTGCTAATACTATTTGGGTTTATGCGACAATGATGTATAAAGCGGCTGGAGCAACGAGGTCTAATGGTGGTATCGGAACAAAGACTTTAGTTTCAGGAAATGTTACTGTTTCTAATGTGGGCCCATCATCTACAAATACGATTCAAGCAAATTCTGGACAGATTTATATGGGAACATCAATAAATGTTGTTCCTGGTGTAGCAAATAGTTTAAAAATAGCAGATATTAAAAATTTAGTTGCAGTTGTAGATTCATTAAATCCAACTAAAGAACTTACTAATGCTATGATTTCCGCGGCCGTTAGTGAAGGAGCGGCGAATGCTCATAATATAACTAGCAAGTTTGTATTTGATAATGGACAAAAAGACAATTATTATGATTATGGTACTATAACTTTAAAAACTGGACAAGACAAACCAGTTGGACAAGTAATAGCAATTGTAGATTATTATAATCATACAGGTTATGGACCATTTACAGTAGACTCTTACATTTATGCGGGATCAGGAAATACATTATATGATGATGTTCCTTCATATACAAGTCCAACAACTGGTGTTAAAGTAGAGTTAAGAGATATGATTGATTTCAGACCTAAAAGATTAGGATATGAAACTTCTGATGGAGTCAAATCTCAAACAAACGATATTACTGCTACTGCAAATGTGTTTAATGAAAAGGCAATGCCTGATTACGATTATACATTTGATACAGATTATGAATATTATATTCCTAGAAAAGATAAGATTGTATTAAACAGAGATAAAACATTTAGTGTTCTTGAAGGTGTATCAGATAAGTTTCCACAATTACCTGCTGATGATGACGATTCAATGACATTGTATAATCTTGAAATGCCAGCATATACTTTTAATTCGGATGATATAAAAGTAAACTATGTTGATAATAAAAGATTTACAATGAGAGATATTGGTAAACTTGAAAGAAGAATTGAAAATCTTGAATATTATGTGTCTCTCAGTTTGTTGGAAAAAGAAGCAGATGGTTTAATTATTACAGATGCCAATAATCAAGATAGATTTAAAAACGGCATTCTTGTTGATCCATTTGGAGGTCACAATATCGGAGATGTATTTAATCCAGATTATGCTTGTGCGATTGATTTTGAAAATAAACATTTAAGGCCTGGATTTAGTTCAGATTTACATAGAATGAATTTTAATGCAAATTCATCTGGTGGTACTGCCTTTTCAACCTTAGTAAACAATTCTGGAATATTAACTCTTCCATTTGCGGCAAATACTTTTATACAAATGCCTCTTACAGGAACGAATGAAGGAAAGAATATTCAAAAAACTTTAAAGATAAATCCTTTCTCGGTTCAAAATTATATTGGACAAATGAAATTAGATCCTTATAGTGATATTTGGTATGATCAAACGAGTAAGGTTACTGTTAAAGTTAATGTAGAAGGACAGTATGATGGATGGAATTCAAGTGCATTAACTAATAAAGGTCATGGTACTCATTGGAATGATTGGGAAGAAATTTGGTCTGGCGCACAGATTAATAAGAATGTTAAAGAGGGTATTAGAGATGTTGGTGATGTAGGTACTAATGATAGAAAAGCAAAAACAACTAATCAAACAAAAACATTAACTGGATTAAGTACAGGAAGTGTTCCAGAAAAAATAATTAAAACTATTGGAAACAAAGTAGTTAATTTAAGTGTAATACCAAAAGTAAGACAACAGACAGTATCCTTTATTGCTAAAGGTTTAAAACCTAATCAAAATGTATATGCATATTTTGGCGATAGAAATGTTAGTGCAAATGTTAAACAGGCCACACTTTGCGGTTTATCTAATGTAAGTACATCTAATGTATTTCGAACAACTCCAGGAAATTTTGAGCAAGTTACAATTCAAGGTTCTGGTGCGAATGCTGGAAATACTGCTAAAATTGTTTACATGGGTGATAGAAATACACAAAATAATGTTACAGTATTGCTTACTGACTTGTCTACCGAAGCCGCTTTTTCTTCCGGAGCAGTAATACGAGGAGATCAAACTGGTGCGAATGGTGCTATCTCTACAATTGTAAAATACGGATGGGAAGATTCACAACTTAGAGTTTCTAATGATGGGGTTGTTGGTGGTGAATTTAATATTACACCAGACACTTATACAGGATCACAAAATCTGTTTAGAATAACTGATGAACCAGATAATATTCCTGCTCTAACAACTTCAGTTGCAGAAGATATATTTTATTCTGCAGGAGTAATTGATGCTAAGAATGAATTAGGATTGATCTCACCTAGACCATTTATTTCTAGGCGTGAGAATATGAAAGAAGAAAGAGTTACTAGATCCTCTTCTGATGGAAGGGCATCAAAGTCTACAGATTATATGAATCCAATGGCTCAAACTTTCTTTGTCGATAAAAATTTATATCCTGCAGGAGTTTTCATTGATTCAGTAACATTATTTTTTAATTCAAAAGATACGGCAGTAGGAACAAAAACACCTGTTAATTTACAGTTACGACCTATGGTTAATGGGATGCCAAGTACATCATTGATTATACCTGGAAGTGAAGTTGTATTAACTCCTGGAAAAATTACTGCAAATACAAGTACGCCAGTTGCAAACACATCAGGTGGTTTTCCAGAAGGATTTTTAGGAAATTCAGGAACTGCAAATAAAAGTAATTCTAATAGAGGATCAAGAACACAGTTTAAATTTGATCATCCTATCTATCTTGCTCCAGATGAATATGCAATTTGTTTACAGACAAATAGTAGTTCGTATAAAATATATGGTTTTGAATATGGTGCATTTCATACAGGAACATCAAAGAAAATAACAAAGCAACCTTATATTGGAAGTTTCTATAAACCTTCAAATGCAGGTGTTTGGGAAGAAGTGTTAGACTCAGGACTAATGTTTCAATTAAATCGATGTGAATTTACTTCTTCAAATGCATATGCTAGACTGGATAATTCAGATATTTCCGCGGCCAATGGTTCTTCAAATACATCATTCGATTCATTTAATTTAATGACAGAAGTATTGGAGTTTGCAAATACATTCACAGAATTTAAATATTTTGCTACAGATGTTGCTGGTGCAACAAAAGGTACTGCAACTAAGTTTAAGTTGAATAAAAATGTTGAACTTAAAAAACAGAAACAAATTACATATCCACAAGCCGCAAATAATAGTTTTACTATTAATGCATTTTTTGAAACTGCCAATACTTTACTAACTCCTGTAATAGATGAATTAAGAACAGGTGTAATTACTATTGAAAATGTTATTAACAATGGAAGTATATCAAATTCTGATGTTGTAGTTTCAAATTTTGGTACTGGGTATATTGGATCTCAAGTTGGAAACGCATCAAGTAATGTTGCTTCTGATGGTAATACAAGTGTGTTTGTAGTTTCTGATCCTGATACAGGCTCAAATACTGCAACATTAGCGGCCAATGTTCATGCAAATGGTATCATAAATCAAGTTGTTGTTAAGAACGGTGGTGCAGGATATTATTCCACACCAACTGTTACAATTTACGATGGTGGTACATCTTCTGTATCTGATAATGTACAAGTTACATCAAGTGCCGTTGTTAGTATTGTGGGAGAAGGTGCTAATAATACTGCAACTTTATCAACAACAAATGTAATATCATTTTCTTCTGGTGGTAATGGAACCGCTAAATACATTTCAAGACGGGTTACTTTGGAAGAAGGATTTGATGCAGTTGATCTTAAAGTATATCTTGATGCATACAAACCAAGAGGTGCCAGCATTTATGCTTACTGTAAAGTTCTTTCTGGTGATGATTCAGAAAATTTTGACGATAAACCATGGTTTCTCATGGAACAAAAAACGGCAGATACAACATATTCATTAAACGAAGCAGATTTTAAGAGATTTGAGTTTAAAACTTTTGATGAAGTAATTTCTTATGTAGATAGTGGTGGAGCAAAATATACTAGATTTAGAACATTTTCAATAAAAGTTGTTATGCATTTAGATAGAGCATCACAAGATTCTTTTATAGGAATGCCTAAGATGATTAATTTACGTGCAATTGCTCTTGATAGTGAGGGTAAGCCTTGATAATAAAAACAGATGACCCAAGATATAATAGAGATCCATTTTCTAATGCGATTATAAGAACAGATCAAAAGGCTTTAATGAAGCACAGACAAAAATTAATGCAAGTGACTTCAATAAAGAATTCTGAAAATGAAATAAATAATTTAAGGTCTGAAGTTAATGATATAAAAGAAAATGTAAATAAAATATTACAGTTGTTAAAGGACAAAGATGGCAATATCTGATACCACGGTATCGAGTGTAGAATTAGTTAATACATTTGAACAGTGGCGTACAAAAACAAATCAAATTATTACAGTATTAAATGAAAATTCAGATACGGATCCTGCATCTAATTTGATTTCTGCTAATTCATTAGGCGGTCTTCAGATTAATACAATAACTTCAAATCTTGTTTCAGGTGCGAATGTAACGGGATCTAAATTGCTATTTTCTGGTGGTACTGTAGATTTTTCTGGAGCAACTGTTACAGATGCGGGTACTGTTAAAAAGTTTGCATTAACTGAAAATGTTGGTGCAACTATTACTGGTGCTACTCCTGACAGTAAAATTGAAAGAGCCCAAATAAATGAATGTGAGATAAATTTAAATGGAGCAAATTTACAAGCCAACGGTGCATCTACTATTACTCTTACTGGTGCGACAATTGCTGACTTAGGTACAGTTTCTTTGTTTAATGCTGAAGGCGGAACACTTAATAATGTGAATGTTAGTGTGACTGATACCGCTAAAGTTTGGGTGATGTCCGCTCCTGGTCCTCACGTTATGACTGGTGCGGCATTTGCAAATGGACAATATAATAATGCAACTTCTGTAGGTGGATTTACTCATTCTGCAAACATATCAGTAAATACTTCATCTTATCTTGTTTCAAATACTGCTCCAATTCTTGGTGCTGATGTTACAAATGCTAATGTTGCGATTGGAAATTTTCCAGAATGGGATGGTGTAACTTTAACTGCCGCTACTTCTGCTAAAGGACGATTGCATATAAGAACGCATTTTGCGAATCCTGGAGGTGCGGCCACTGCTTCAGAAACAAACGCAGATGAATTAATACTAGAAGGAAACACTAATGTAGGTATGACATTATTTGCAAATAATACTGCAAATGTTACAATTGCTTTTGGTGATTCTGATGATGCTGATAGAGGTGGTATTTTATATAATCATGCAAATGATGAAATGCACATTGTTACTGATGCCGCTAATACAGTTGTATTTGGAAATGAGTTTGGTGGATTTATGCAAATTGTTGGGTCAGATACGTATTCAGGATCTGCCGCACAAGCAGGTAAATTGCATATAAATGTTGGATCAACTGATGGGACTTCGGGAGTTTTTATAGATTCAAATGATATAGATCAAATAGCAATTTCAGTTGATGCCGCACAAACTACTGGAAATGTTATTGATATTAATGCGGATACTTATACAGAAGGACATGTTATTTCATTACATAATGGTTTGGGAACAGGAACTTCTCATTCTTCAAATGGATCTTTAATAAAAATAACAGATAATAATAGTTCTACAAATGCTAGAGCGGTAATGGATATAATACAAGACGCCGGTGGAGCAACAGGAACTATGGGTATAAGAGTGACAACTGATGGTGGTCAAGGAATGTTTGTACTGCAAAATGCAGATAAAAATGGAGTACGTTGTGATTCAACTGCGGATCATGCAGAAGCACTAGGATATTTTTTGTCAAATAGTGCATCTTCAACAGGTAGTACATTATTTGTTCAAGGAAAAAGTTCAACAGCCGGCACAAAAGTGTTTAATGTTCAAAATTCTTCAGCAGATGTAATGTCAACTCTTGCTAATGGTTCAATAACATTTCATAATCAAGCCGTACTTGCGGCTAATGCGACCGCTAATGTTAATTGTAGATTAGCAGTTTTAGATACATCTGGTAACATTTTAAATGGAACGTAAGATAATTCATGGCAAAACCTAGCACAAGAGAAGAATTAAAACAATATTGCCTTAGAACTTTAGGTAAACCAGTCATTGAAATAAATGTAGAAGATGATCAACTGGAAGATCGCATAGATGAAGGCTTGCAATTTTTTCAAGAATATCATTTTGATGGTGTTGAAAGAATGTATAACATACATCAAATCACTGGTTCAACTGTAACTATTGCTTCAAATACAGGAGCATTTACAGTAGGTGAAAAAATAACTGGAGGAACATCAAATGCAACTGCAAATGTAGTCGCCGCCAATACTACAGTTATTACTTTCAAACATCATAGAGATACAAATGATATTGCAAATAATAATGTATCATCTAGTTTTTCGAATGGCGAAACAATAACAGGAAGTTCAAGTGGTTCAACGGCAGTAGCCGCTACAGCCGAAACAATAGTTACTTTTGGAGATGTAGATAATCGTTATATACCGATAGACGATTCTATAATTGGAGTAACAGGTATTTTTGACATACAAGATATAAGTGGAACAAATAGAACAAGTGATTTGTTTTCTTTTAGATATCAATTTCATTTAAATGAAATGCCATATCTTACTGCTACTTCGGTGATAAATTATAAAATGTCTATGCAACATCTTTCATTATTAAATGATATGTTTGCAGGAAAAAAACCAGTTAGATTTTCAAGACATCAAAATAGATTGTATCTAGATATTGATTGGGATCAAGATGATATAAAAATAGATGAATATATTGTTGCAGAATGTTATAGAATAATTGATCCTACAAAATTTTCAGATGTATATAATGATATGTTTTTGAAGAAGTATACAACTGCATTGTTTAAACGACAATGGGGTGCTAATTTAATAAAGTATGAAGGTGTACAACTTCCAGGAGGAACAACATTAAATGGAAGAACACTATTTGAAGAAGCAAATCAAGAGATTACTAATGTAGAAGAACAAGCATCTCTTAAATACGAATTACCAGTAGACTTTATGGTTGGTCCAGGATAATGCCTACAAACGCTTATTTTAATCATTTTCAAAATACATCAGAACAAAATTTACATCAAGATTTGATTATAGAATCTATAAAAAATTTTGGCATAGACAACTATTATCTCCCAAGACAATATATGAATGAGGATCTTCTTTACGGAGAAGACACTATTTCTCAATTTAATCAATCTCATTTAATAGAAATGTATGTTAAATCAGTTGATGGTTTTGAGGGAGAAGGTGATTTCATTTCAAGATTTGGATTAGAGATAAGAGATCAAGTAATTTTTTCTGTAGCAAGAAGAAGATGGGAAAATCTAGATACAGGTTATGATAGACCAAGAGAAGGTGATATAATATTTTTTCCATTAAACAAAAAATTATATGAAGTTCGATTTGTTGAGCATGAGTCGATGTTTTATCAGTTTGGTAAATTACCTATTTTTGATTTAACATGTGAATTGTTTCAATATGACGATCAAAGAATTGATACTGGTATTGATGATATAGACGAAATAGAAGATAAATATGCTTATTCAATAGAAGTAAATCTTGATTCAGGAGGTTCAGGAAATTATGTAGAAGACGAATATGTATATGTTGGTAGTACGGAAAGTTCTGCTAATACGAAAGGAAGAGTAATTTCTTGGAATTCCACTGATAGAGTATTGAAACTAACAGATTTAATGGGAACTTTTTCATTAAGTCAAAATGTAGTTGGAAATACAAGTGGTGCTTATTTTACGGTTGGTACTACACCTAATACACAAACATTCGTTAATGATACATCTGCAAATAATATTACAATTCAAACTGAATCAGATTCTATTATAGATTTCTCTGAATCTAATCCATTTAGTGAAAGTAATTATTAAGTTGTAGATTCTGGTAAGACTGTAATCATTCCTCCAACAACTCTCTCCCTTGTCACGTTATCACTTTGAAGATATTCAATATCATATACATATAAACCAGAAGCCATTTCACCAGTTGTTGTAGAATTTGCAGTAATTGTAACATTACTACCTGAAACAGATGTTGAAAAGGTAAGAATCCAAGAAGTATTAGTAGTTGTGTGGTTCTTTTTCATTTTAGAAGCACAGGTACCGGTACTTATGGTCACATTGGAGTTATTTGCATCTTTAGCAGTAAAAACTTTTTCAAAGTTACTGCCTTGATACATTGTTAAATTTTCGCCTTGAGTTTTTATTGATAGTGCCATAAGACTATTTATACAACTAAATAATACTGTAAACTTTATGGAGTATTATGTTAGGACAAACTTTTTATCATCAGACAATAAGAAAATATGTTGCATTATTTGGAACATTGTTTAATGATATTAATATAGAAAAAAAGAATTCGTCTGGAATAGTTGTATCTAGACAAAAGGTCCCTATATCTTATGGACCAAAACAAAAGTTTCTATCAAGAATAAATCAAGATGCTAGTTTAGATAGACAAGTTGCTATTCAATTGCCTAGAATGGCTTTTGAAATGACGGGTATGGCTTATGATCCTGTGAGAAAATTAAATTCCGTAGGAACAGTAACGCATAAAGAAACATTGAATGGTAATAGAAATGTCAAAAAAATGTATAATCCTTCTCCATACATTTTTGATTTTTCTTTATATGCATTTGTTGATAATGCTGAAGATGGCACTCAAATATTAGAACAGATTTTACCGTTCTTTACTCCAGAATTTAATGTGAGTGTAAATATTTTAACAGATATGGGAATTAAGATAGATGTTCCTATTATTTTTCAAAGTGCCACAAGTGAAGATTCTTATGAAGGAGAATTTTCTGCTAGAAGAACGATTATTTGGTCAATAGCATTCATGTTAAAGGCGTTCATTTATCCTGATATCAAAGAAGGTGGTTCAATTATAAAAACAATTGAAGTCGCATTTAAAGAAATGATTCCTGATATTCCAGCAAATGGAACTTTTGATAGATTCTCTTTAGAATCTAGTACAAATTTTTCAGAAGATTTCTTTCAATTAGAAACAGGTGATCATTTGATAACAGAGGAAAGTGAAACGAAACTAGGACTTGATAACGTGATAAGTAAAATTACAGTTGTTCCTGAAGGTGG